>OJJK01000028.1_pt1 | contig 153947 bp, 139 predicted proteins | sample 1596271 | NCBI WGS metagenome assembly OJJK01 (sample SAMEA4350142, study PRJEB24818) | metagenome | biome: human; feature: gut; material: faeces | place: Denmark | collected 2013-09 | reverse complement strand
ACAACAAAGATATTAAGACTGACATTGCTTCAATAAGTTCTCGGAACAAATTTATCTGCCACGCTTGGTATTATTAAGATAAATTTTCCACTCTCTTATCTTGCGACTGCAAACTTAGAGCTTTTTCTTTATATAGTAGTTACTTTTCTAATTAATGAACCGTCCGGTTCGGGAATCTGCTGGTTATTTATAAAATAATATTATGCAAACTATTATTGTGAAATTGCAGAACTTCTTATTATGGTTTTGCTTATTTACTGGAATCTCTTTTATGTGTTTTTCTTGTTCATCTTCTGATGATAGGAATGAAAATGAAGAACTGTGGACACCTGTAGATAGAGAAATTATAGACAAATATAAAGATTCTAGAGTGCTTATGGGGACTGTTTGGGGATGGAAAAAAAGTAATCAAGAATATGATGGACAACATTATGTATGGCTTTATGCGGATAAGACATGTCGATATATATGGACTGTAGGAAATAATGATTTTTTAAGAGAGGGAGTATGGGAGTATAATCCAAAAGTTAATAGACTGATAACTACTACTGACTTTCCTAAATTAACTTTGAAAATATTTTCACCACGAGATATGAGTGGATATACAGATGACGGTAAGTTGATAAATGTAACAATACCTGATACTCCGAACTCTAGTGCTTCAAAGAATATGAAGTTTCGAAATGATGATATTACATTTGATTTTCTTGTTGGAAAATGGGAAAATAAAAGTACGGGGGCAATATTGATAATTCACGCTAATGGAGAATATCAAATAAGGAGTCAAGGTATTGTAGATAAGGGAGTCATTGATAGATGGGGGGGACTTGTTTCTTGGCCAAACAATATTGAAACTTTGTCACTAAAGGATCATAAAGCTATGGGAATAGGAGTCTTTTCTGGTAGTTTGATAGAAGTGTATTATGCTACTAATATTCGTATTGATGGAGGCGAATTGTTATATAATGACATTGAGGAGTTGTCTGGTAGTTATGAATATGTTAATGTGGACTAGTCATTGACTATTTTTTAGTAATCTGTTATGTTTTGTGTATTTTTTATCTGAAATAAATTGTAGCATGTTTTGTTTTGTATATGAAACAAAAATACTATATTTGTGTTTTGTATATAAAACAATACCAGATATGAACAAGGAACAAATAAAGCAAATAATTGGTGAAAATCAAGAGTTTGTGAAGGATATAACATTTATGGAACGTCCTTTTACTTTTGAGGATGCGGGTAATTATGTGTTTTTAGGTATTCGCCGGGCTGGAAAATCCTATTTGATGTATCAGCGGATACACCAACTTCTGAAAAAAGGGCATACGATAGAAGAAATACTATATATCAACTTTGAAGATGAACGTTTTATCGGCTTGAAATCGGAAGAGTTGGACGATATAAAATTGGCATACGAAGAAACTTTTCCCTATCAGCCTATTTTCTTTTTGGATGAGATACAAGTTGTAGACGGGTGGGAAAAGTTCGTTCGTCGGTTGGTAGATAAAAAATATCGTGTATATGTGACTGGAAGTAATGCGAAGATGTTGAGTAGTGAGATTGCTACGACATTAGGCGGGCGTTTTCTTATTCAGGAGGTATATCCGTATTCTTTTCGTGAGTTTCTTCTTTCGCAGGATATAATATTAAAAACAAACTGGCTTTATACTCCAAGTTTACGTAATGAAGTGGTGCGCACTTTTGATGCTTATTTTTATAATGGGGGATTTCCTGAATTGATAGCATTTAAAGATAAACGTTCTTGGTTGAGTGGACTTTATCAGAAAATATTCTTTGGTGATTTGGTGGCCCGTTATGCACTACGTAATTCGGATTCGATGAGTTTGTTGGTGAAAAAACTTGCTGAAAGTGTCATGCAACCCTCTTCTTACAATCGACTTAAAAATATAGTATCTTCAGCGGGAGAGAGTGTGGGGGTGCGAACAGTTATTGACTATGTGGGATATTTGGAAGAAACTTGGCTGATATTCAGTATTGAAAATTATGCAGCTCGTTTTGCGGAAAGAGAGAGTAACCGGAAATACTATTTTATTGATAATGGCATTTTGAATCTGTTTATCTTTAATCCGGAAACTTTGTTGTTGGAGAATTTAGTAGCTGTCTCTTTATATAGAATGGTTGGAAAGGAGCTATATTTCTATAATCAAAATGTAGAAGTTGATTTTTATATCCCTGATCAGAAATGGCTTGTTCAAGCATCATATAATATTTCTGATACTCAAACTTTTACTCGTGAAGTAAATGGGCTTTTGAAAACGGCAAAGTTCTTAAAGGCGGAGAAGTTACAAATTGTGACTCGTAATGAAGAACGTACGGTGGAACAGGATGGTTTTACAATAGAGGTGATTCCCATTTGGAAATGGATGATATTGCTAGAGAATAAGTGACTGATAACCTTTAAGATAGAATATAATATGACTGACTATAATTTACAACGATTCTTGGACGCGCAGCAAAGCGACTATGAACAAGCCCTTACAGAAGTGAACAACGGGCGGAAATATTCCCACTGGATTTGGTATATATTTCCTCAACTGAAAGGGTTGGGCATGAGTTATAACTCCCAGTATTATGGGATTAGCGGCAAAGAAGAGGCAGAAGCATATCTTACCCATCCGGTTTTGGGAGAAAGGCTTCGTGAGATAACGTCAGTTTTTCTTCAATTGAAAAATAAAACGGCACAGGAGGTTTTTGGTTCGTTAGATGCGATGAAAGTATTATCATGTATGACGCTCTTTAATGAAGTCGCTTCAGATGATTTGTTTCAGCAAGTGATAGATCGCTATTATCAGGGTAAAGTGGATGAGACAACAAAAAGAAAATTGGAAAAATAACTAATACAATTTATATATGGGCTGTTTAATGAATTTATTGTGGTTGTTGCTTGGTGGTATCTTTACTGCTGTTGAATACCTCATCTCAAGCATATTGATGATGCTTACCATTATTGGTATTCCGTTTGGTATGCAAACCTTGAAACTGGCAGGACTTGCTTTGTGGCCTTTCGGTAAAGAAGTAAGAAGTGGAAACCGCTCTGGCGGTTGCCTTTATATATTGATGAATATCCTGTGGATATTTTTGGGTGGCATTTGGATCTGTCTGTCCCATTTGGTTTTCGGGGCTATATTATGTATTACTATCATTGGTATTCCTTTTGGCTTACAGCACTTTAAATTGGCAGCTTTGGCATTATCACCTTTTGGGAAAGACATTATAACAGTGTAAGAGTAGTTGTAGGGAAGCGTATGCTTATAATTAAAAGTTATAATGCATAATTAGAAACTATTGGCGGGTCTTGATTGTTTACCGTACCTTTGCAGCCGGAAAACAATTAAAGATAAAAAGATATGATTTCAACAGCTACAAAAACTTTGCAGGCAAATAATAAAATGATTTATGTTGCACTGCTTTCTACTCTGACTTTCTTTCTTTTTTTAGACTATATTCCAGGATTGGAAGCATGGTCGGCTTGGGTAACTCCTCCGGTTGCTTTGTTCCTCGGACTTATTTTTGCATTGACATGCGGACAAGCACATCCAAAGTTTAATAAGAAAACCTCTAAATATCTGTTGCAATATTCAGTTGTAGGATTGGGATTTGGTATGAATCTTCATTCTGCTTTAGCTTCCGGTAAGGAAGGTATGGAGTTTACGGTCATTTCGGTGATCGGAACCTTGGTAATAGGTTGGTTTATTGGACGTAAGTTGTTCAAGATCGACCGTAATACAGCTTATCTTATCAGTTCGGGAACTGCTATCTGTGGTGGTAGTGCTATCGCAGCAGTGGGACCAGTGTTGAAAGCGAAGGACAGTGAAATGTCTGTGGCATTAGGTACAATCTTTATCTTGAACGCTATTGCACTTTTCATTTTCCCTGCCATTGGTCATGCATTAAATATGGATCAGCAACAATTCGGAACATGGGCGGCCATTGCCATTCATGACACCAGTTCTGTAGTAGGTGCAGGAGCTGCTTATGGCGAAGAAGCATTGAAAGTGGCAACCACTATTAAACTGACCCGTGCGCTTTGGATTATCCCGATGGCTTTTGCTACTTCCTTTATTTTCAAGAGCAAAGGACAAAAGATAAGTATTCCATGGTTTATCTTTTTCTTCGTGTTGGCATTGGTAGTAAATACTTATTTGCTGGATGGAGTACCACAATTGGGAGCGGCTATTAACGGTATTGCCCGTAAAACTCTGACGATTACCATGTTTTTCATCGGTGCTTCTCTTTCTATTGATGTATTGAAAGCAGTTGGAATAAAGCCTTTGGTTCAAGGAATTTTGCTTTGGGTAATAATCAGCTTGAGCACATTGGCATACATTTATTTTGTATAAGAGGAAAAAAGAGAGAACTATATAAAAGAGAAAAAGGTGGGAGAATGATCGTAGTAAACGACTTTCTCCCACCTTTGTTTATTCAGTTTTAGCCTGCGGATAAAGCAGAATTAAAGCAAATTATTTCTTCTTCAATTCTTCGAAGATCAATCCTTCCAGTTCTTCAGCCAGTTCAGGATTATCCATGATGCATTGTTTAGCGGCATCACGTCCTTGTCCTAACTTAGTATCATTGTAGCTATACCATGAACCGCTCTTCTTGATGATTCCCAGGTCAGCACCCAAGTCGATGATTTCTCCGGAATGGGAGATACCTTCACCGAACATGATGTCAAATTCTGCTCTGCGGAAAGGAGGTGCTACTTTATTCTTCACCACTTTCACCTTAGTCAGTTTACCGAGAATCTCTTCGCCATCTTTGATCGGTTGGCTACCACGGATATCCAAACGTACAGAAGCGTAGAACTTCAAAGCGTTACCACCGGTTGTTGTTTCCGGGTTACCGAACATAACACCGATCTTCTCACGCAACTGGTTGATGAAAATACAAGTAGTACGTGTCTTGCTCACAGCAGCTGTCAACTTACGAAGAGCCTGCGACATCAAACGTGCTTGAAGACCTACTTTGTTGTCACCCATGTCGCCTTCGATTTCCGCTTTAGGAGTCAGTGCGGCTACAGAGTCAATAACGATGATGTCGATAGCAGAAGAACGAATCAGTTGTTCCGCAATCTCCAACGCTTGCTCGCCGTTATCCGGTTGAGAGATATAAAGATCATCGATATTTACGCCCAGTTTAGATGCGTAGAAACGGTCGAAAGCGTGTTCGGCATCAATAAAAGCAGCGATACCGCCGGCCTTTTGTGCTTCAGCAATGGCGTGGATAGCCAATGTTGTCTTACCGGAAGACTCCGGGCCATAGATTTCGATGATTCTACCTCTAGGGTAACCTCCAACGCCAAGTGCCACGTTCAGGGCAATAGAGCCTGTCGGGATCACTTCTACTTGTTCAACACTATCATCACCCATTTTCATGATAGAACCTTTACCGAAGCTCTTTTCTATCTTTTCCATGGCAGCCTGTAAGGCTTTTAGTTTTTCGCTTGATGCCATTTTATTATCTGTTTCAAAATTAAGTTCGTCTTTTTTTGCCATACCTTATTCTTATATAATTAATGGAGTTATTGATTTAAAATCTGTGAGGCATGTTCTTTGGTCTTCACTTCTTTGGGAGTGATAATCCGTTCTACGATTCCCTCTTCATTAATCAGGAAAGTAGTGCGGAAAGTACCCATGTAAGCACGTCCGTACAGTTTCTTTTCTCCCCATACTCCAAATTCTTCTACTAACTTTTTGTCAGTGTCAGCAATCAGAGTGAAAGGAAGATTGTTCTTTTCGATGAATTTCTGGTGCGACTTTTCATTGTCTACGCTGACACCGATTACTTCATAGCCGGCTTTACGTAGTTCGGAATAGTTGTCGCGCAGGTTACACGCTTGTGCGGTGCAACCTGATGTACTGTCCTTTGGGTAGAAGTACAACACAATTTTTTTTCCTTTATAAGCACTTAAACGGATTTCTTCGCCTTTCTCATTGATACCCAAGACTTCCGGTGCTTTATCTCCTACGTTTATCATAACTTTCTTTTAATGAATAGGTGTACGCTTATAATTCCAAATCCTTGTCGAACTCTTCATGCCAGGGAAGACCTTGCTTATTGAGTTGTTCCATGAACGGATCCGGATTGAATTCTTCTACATTGTTTACACCCGGACGATTCCATTCGCCTTTGAAGAACATCATGGCTCCAATCATTGCCGGAACTCCGGTGGTGTAGCTTACTCCCTGCATACCGGTTTCCTGATAAGCTTCCTGGTGACTACAGTTGTTGTATACATAGTAAGTACGTTCCTTACCATCTTTCAGACCACGGATACGGCAACCGATAGAAGTTTCTCCTTCGTAGTTTTCTCCTAAATCCTGCGGGTTAGGCAATACAGCCTTCAAGAATTGCAATGGTACAATCTTCATTCCGTTGTAATCAACCTCGTCGATTCGTGCCATACCGATGTTTTGGATGACGCGTAAATGAGTTAAATACTCCTGTCCGAAAGTCATCCAGAAACGTGCACGTTTGATAGTCGGATAATGTTTCACCAAAGATTCCAGTTCTTCGTGATAAAGAAGATAAGAGTCACGCGGACCGATGTTCGGGTATGTCAGGTCTTTGTGGATTTCCAACGGACCGGTAGTCACCCATTTGCCATTTTCATAATAGCGTCCGTTCTGCGTAATCTCGCGAATGTTGATCTCCGGATTGAAGTTTGTAGCAAAAGCCTTATGATGGTTACCTGCGTTGCAGTCTACAATGTCCAGATATTGAATCTCATCAAAATAATGTTTAGCTGCATAAGCTGTATAGATACCGCTTACTCCCGGGTCGAATCCGCAGCCGAGGATAGCTGTCAGACCTGCTTCTTTGAAACGATCGTGATAAGCCCACTGCCAGCTGTATTCAAAATGAGCTTCATCTTTCGGCTCATAGTTGGCGGTGTCCAGATAGTTCACTCCGGCTTTCAGACAAGCTTCCATAATCGTCAGATCCTGATAAGGGAGAGCCACATTAATCACCATTTCGGGTTTGAAATCGTTGAATAAGGCTACCAGCTCCTCTACATTGTCTGCGTCAACTTTTGCTGTTTTTATATTGGGGTTACCTATTGCCTCGACGATTTTATCGCATTTCTCTTTCGTACGACTGGCAATCATGATATCTGTAAATACATCGGCATTTTGTGCCACTTTGTGTGCAACGACAGTGCCAACACCGCCTGCACCAATAATAAGAACTCTACCCATTTCTGTATTTAATGAATTATAATTTATGATTTATTGGTTTGGCAAATATACGTGATTATTTTCAGATAATCATTGCGCAGCTACTCCTTTTTATTTGTAACGTTGCAAGGTTCCGTTTTCGAATTCCAGCGTTTTGCCATTGTAGAACCAAGTTTCGAAACGACTGTCTTTTTTCAGCTCGACTTCTATCGGATCACCAATGGATAAACGACATTCTACCGTACTCATCCCTGCCTCCAAATCTCCCCGGGATATAATCTGCCAACGGCTTTCTGTAATGCCCGGATATTTTTTATGTATATCCTCGAATCCGAAAAAGTCCTCGATATAATTATCATTTTTGACAATCACGTCATATTTCAGATCTGTTTCCAATTCATAGATTGCCCCGTCCCTGTCCGTTAATGACAGGGTAGCCAGGCTGCCGGGAGGAGATAATTTTATCTCTTTTATTTGCAGAACCGTATATCGGGGCAAGTGAACACGTGATTCGGTCTGCTTATCTTCAAAAGATACGATTCTTTTGGCCGGCAGCATCTTTTTAGGATAAACGGTCATTCCCAAGTATTTATTTTTCAAGCTTTCAATAGTACCTAGACTCTTGTTAGTGAAACTGAATGCATTTGAAAAATATTTCATTCTCTTTTCGCCTTGAAAATCATTCAGGTCCATGCCGGAGTTCGTTCGCGAGAGAGCGACTTCCAGATAATAAGAATGTCCCTGTGTATCTTTGAATACGATTTTCACTGGATATGTCTGACTGCCGACTCCAATAGCGGTAATTGTAGCTTCCGTATTGACAGGAATTGCTATATCCCGATAGCCGGAATAATTGTTGGCATCGTCTACCCGGGCACTTTCAGATTGTATATAGACTGTTTTTCCTATTAACAACTCTTTGGCAGTATCTACATCTTTCAGATAAACCAATCCATTGATACCGGCACGGGGAGCCTTCTCGCAAATCTCGTCCAGCCTCATGTTCTTTATGTCATAATAATATTTTTCTCCCTCACATTCGAATACGAAGCGAGTGGAGTAGTTGGTTCCGGTTGATATATTTTGAGCCTTCTCTTCTGTTCCCGTGAAAGTGAGAATCTTGTGCTTCAGCAGGCTGTTGTCTATTCCTTTGTCGGTGTCGTAGCTGGAAAGAGTAGGAAGGAACATGTTCCGTGTAGAAGGAACAAACATAAACTTCATTCCGGGTGTCCATTTACACAGCGGTTGCAGTGGAAAGTTATTCTTGATGAATTGTTCTTCTTCACCTACAGGGATTTCCTGCGTGGAAGGAGTAGTGACAATGTAATCACTTTGAGCTGTGATAGGACACGTGCCACAACAGAATAGAATTAAAGACAGGACAATTATTCTCATATTTGTTTACTTTAAGTGAACTATGTAAATTGTTCGTTTGTTGTATATCTACTGGCAAATGTATATATTTTATGTTGTATTGGATGTTATTTTCCAATCTTTTTGATATCTTTGCCCCCGATTTTAACTTAAACGTTATAACAATATGAAGAAAGTATTTGTTTCAATTTGCATGGCTGGTGCAGCACTTGCAATGTCTTCGTGCCGTTCGGTTGAGAAGGCAATTCCTCTGTCATCTATCAATGGTGAATGGAATATTATAGAAGTCAACGGCTCGAAAATTGCTCCGGGCGAAAGTAGAACCCTTCCTTTTATCGCTTTTGATACAGCGACCGGTCGTGTGTCCGGCAATAGCGGATGTAATCGTATGATGGGCAGTTTCGATGTAAATGCGAAGCCGGGAAGCCTTGAACTTACAGGGATGGCTAGTACCCGAATGATGTGTCCGGATATGACTACTGAAAATAATGTATTGAATGCTTTTGCGCAAGTAAAAGGATACAAGAAGGCAGGTAAAGATAAGATGTATCTTTGCAATTCGTCCAACCGTCCGGTTGTCGTTCTACAAAAGAAGGAGGCTGATGTGAAACTTTCAGTTTTGAATGGAGAATGGAAAATTAAAGAAGTGAATGGGGAAGCAATTCCTTCCGGTATGGAAAAACAACCTTTCATTGCTTTTGATGTGAAGAAAAAGACCATTCATGGCAATGCCGGATGTAATTTGATTAATGGTGGTTTTGAAACCAGTACAAGTAATGCCAAATCTATTTCTTTCCCGGGAGTAGCAAGCACAATGATGGCTTGTCCTGATATGGAAACAGAAGGTAAGGTGCTGAAAGCTATCAATGAAGTGAAATCATTCGATGTGTTGTCCGGTGGTGGCATTGGTTTGTATGACGCAAACGGTGCATTGGTCATCGTGCTGGAAAAGTAATAAAGAAGAGTTATATATAATAGGATATGCCTGTGTCGCACTTGACGATACAGGCATATTTTTTTTCCTTTATCGAACCAGAGCCGCCTGTATTTGTTTAAAGAAACAGTTGCTGATTGGCTTTGAATATGACTATATCAGCAGTGCTTATTTATTAAAACTGTCTTTTTGGCAGATATTATGTCATGCATTCGTATAATTTCCTTTTGGCACACGGTTTGCTTTTTAATAAGCGTCCGTTCGCGGCGAAGCTCCTTGATAAGAGCAGAGAAACAACCGGACAAAAAGAAATCATTGAATAAATAATAAATAAAAAAATAACGATCATGGGAAAAATTATTGGTATTGACTTAGGAACTACAAACTCTTGTGTTGCCGTATTCGAAGGTAACGAACCTGTAGTAATTGCAAACAGTGAAGGTAAGCGTACAACTCCTTCTGTTGTCGCTTTCGTTGATGGTGGCGAACGTAAAGTAGGTGATCCTGCAAAACGTCAGGCTATTACGAACCCTACACGTACAATCTTCTCTATCAAACGTTTCATGGGTGAAAATTGGGATCAGGTACAAAAAGAAGTGACTCGTGTTCCTTATAAAGTAGTGAAAGGTGACAACAACACTCCGCGTGTTGACATCGACGGACGTCTGTATACTCCGCAGGAAATCTCTGCAATGATTCTTCAGAAAATGAAGAAGACTGCCGAAGACTACCTTGGACAGGAAGTAACAGAGGCAGTCATCACCGTTCCTGCTTATTTCTCCGACTCTCAACGTCAGGCTACAAAAGAAGCCGGACAGATTGCCGGTCTGGAAGTAAAACGTATTGTAAACGAACCGACAGCCGCAGCTCTTGCTTACGGTCTGGATAAGGCTCACAAAGATATGAAGATTGCTGTATTCGACCTTGGTGGTGGTACATTCGATATCTCTATTCTCGAATTCGGTGGTGGTGTATTTGAAGTACTTTCTACAAACGGTGATACTCACCTTGGTGGTGACGACTTCGACCAGGTAATCATCAACTGGTTGGTACAGGAATTCAAGAACGATGAAGGTGCTGACTTGACTCAGGATCCGATGGCTTTGCAACGTCTGAAAGAAGCTGCTGAAAAAGCTAAGATTGAACTTTCTTCTTCTACAAGTACAGAAATCAACTTGCCGTATATCATGCCGGTAGGTGGTGTGCCTAAGCACTTGGTGAAGACTTTGACTCGTGCAAAATTCGAATCTCTGGCTCACGAATTGATCCAGGCTTGTCTTGAACCATGTAAGAAAGCAATGAGCGATGCAGGTTTGAACAATGCTGATATTGATGAAGTAATCCTTGTTGGTGGTTCTTCACGTATTCCGGCTGTTCAGAAATTGGTAGAAGATTTCTTCGGCAAGGCTCCTTCTAAAGGTGTGAATCCGGATGAAGTAGTAGCTATTGGTGCTGCTGTGCAGGGTGCTGTTTTGACAGACGAAATCAAAGGTGTAGTATTGTTGGATGTTACTCCGCTGTCAATGGGTATCGAAACACTGGGTGGTGTAATGACTAAGTTGATCGACGCTAACACTACCATTCCGGCTCGTAAGAGTGAAACATTCTCTACTGCTGCTGATAATCAAAGTGAAGTTACGATTCATGTATTGCAGGGAGAACGTCCGATGGCCGCTCAGAATAAATCAATCGGTCAGTTCAATTTGTCAGGTATTGCTCCGGCCCGTCGTGGTGTTCCTCAAATTGAGGTTACATTCGATATCGATGCGAACGGTATCTTGAAAGTATCTGCTAAAGATAAGGCTACTGGTAAAGAACAAGCTATCCGCATCGAAGCATCCAGCGGTTTGAGCAAGGAAGAAATCGAAAAGATGAAGGCTGAAGCTGAAGCTAATGCTGAAGCAGATAAGAAAGAACGTGAAAAAATCGATAAGCTGAACCAGGCTGACAGCGTAATCTTCCAGACTGAAAATCAGTTGAAGGAATTAGGTGATAAGTTGCCTGCTGATAAGAAAGCTCCGATTGAAGCTGCTTTGCAGAAATTGAAAGATGCTCACAAAGCACAAGACTTGGCTGCTATCGATACTGCTATGGCAGAAATCAATACTGCCTTCCAGGCTGCAAGTGCTGAAATGTACGCACAGGGTGGTGCACAAGGTGGTGCACAGGCTGGTCCTGATATGAACGGTGGTGCTGGTCAGCAAGATAATAGCAAGCACGGGGATAACGTTCAGGATGCTGACTTTGAGGAGGTGAAATAAGCACATAGAGAAATAAGAATACAATATCAAATGGAAAGCGTGTAGCTCAATGAGTTACACGCTTTTCTTGTTTTTGGCCGTACACAATAATATTGCTATCTTTGCGTTATTATTATAAACATCTGTACCTTATTTGTACCTGTAAGAAAAAGTAGATATGATGAGAAGAATAGATATTAAGAACTACAAAATGAATGAATTATGGCAGTAGCAAAGTATAAGATAGTACGGAAATGTCCTGTGTGCGGAGAAGAGTTCTTCGCAAGGACTTTGGAGTCCTGGTATTGTTCACCCAAATGCTCCAAGGTGGCGTGGAAGCGTAAGCATGATGAAGAAAAACGCCAACTTGAACTGGACAAGATTGTAAGCAATATGCCCAAGTCTAAAGAGTATATCAGCATAACGGAAGCGTATGCTATGTTTGGTGCAAGCCGCTCAACCATTTATAGGCTCATCTACATGAAAAAGATTTCCTTCATTGAGCCAGAGAAAGGAATACGACTTGTATGCAAAGGAGAACTAATGAATCTGTTTCCGTTAAGACAGTCTCCGCTTGACACCAAGCCAAGGAAACCAGTTACCATGTACCGCATGGAACCAGAGGATTGCTATACAATAGGTGAGATTTCCAAGAAATTTCATCTGGATGACAGCACCGTGTATGCTCATATACGAAAATACTCAATACCGACCCGGCAAATCGGTAATTATGTGTATGCTCACAAGGAATCAATAGACAAACTTTATAAAGATATAAAACCATTATGAAAAGATTAGATTATACTAAAGTCTCCGTCAAATTAAAGAAAAGTGAGTGGAGAGATGAGTGGTTCATCTATCTTGAAGCTTATCCTGTTTATGAGACGGGAAATGACAAACCCAAACGAGTGCGTGAATATCTCAGGAGGTCTATTACTACCCCTATATGGGATAAACGACGAAGCGAGCGAGCCGTTGCTGGTAGAATAAAGTACAAGCCCAAGCGAGATGACAATGGCGTTATTCAGTGTAAATCCAAGCAAGATATGGAAACTTGCCTTTATGCGGATGGCGTTCGAGTCCTGCGTCAAAAAGAGTACGACAACATGGCTCTCTTTACTGACCAGCAAATGGAAATGGCAGAACAAAGCGAACGCTCAAAATGCAATGTTCTGGAGTATATTGAGAAGTTAATCAAAGAAAGAGAGGAAACTGCGTCAGAATCGATAGTTGTCAACTGGCGCAGATTGCACACACTGTTGTCAATGTTTGCCAAGTGTGACTACATACAGTTCTCGCAGATTGACATGAAGTATATTGAGGCATTCCGTTCCTTCTTGATAAAGGCACCGCAGGGTGGTTCTAAGAAAGGAACTATTTCAAGGAATACGGCATCGACGTACTTCTCTATCTTCAAGGCGGCACTCAAACAAGCTTTCGTGGATGGCTATCTGAATTGTGATATTGCTGCCAAGGCTAAAAATATCATGTTTCAGAGTGCTCGAAGAGAGTATCTGTCACTGGAAGAACTTAATATATTGGCAAAGACTCCGTGTGATGATATACTAAAACGGGCAGCCTTGTTCTCTGCACTGACAGGAATGCGACATAGCGATATTCAAAAGCTTAAATGGTCAGAGGTTGAAGAATACAATGGTGGGTACCGTCTCAATTTCACTCAGCAGAAGACTAAGGGCGTTGAATACATGCCTATATCGCCACAGGCATACAAGCTTTGCGGTGAGCGCAAGAAAGACGGAGAACTGTTGGTGTTTGCCGGACTGCCTGACCCTTCATGGATATCTAGGCCTTTGGAACGGTGGGTAAAAGCATCAGGGATTACCAAGCACATCACCTTTCATTGCTTCCGCCACACCTATGCAACGTTACAATTGGCTAACGGTACAGACATATATACCGTAAGCAAAATGTTAGGGCATACCAATGTAAAAACCACGCAAATCTACGCAAAAGTAATTGACAAGAAGAAAGATGAAGCTACAGAAGCTTTTAAGTTGGACATAGATGAATAGTGATTATCATTTGTAAGCACTTAGTATAGAAGACCACTTGTATCAATAAGTCCTTTATTGTACAGGTGGTTTTTAGTGCCTTTCATTTTCAACATTCTATGTAATGATGCTATTGTTTTGGCACTTTAACCTTTCGTGGAAACCAAACATTTATAACAATAAACAGATAAAAATGAAAAAAGACAGCCTTTTTTGGCTTCTCTCTTTTTGAAGAGAGCAAGCGTGTCCACAAACATGTGGAGTGTACAGAAGACTTCTACAGAGAACTGTATGAGTTGTTTGAGATCGCAAGAAGTTGGTATCTTCAAGCTGAAAAGAATCATATGAAGACAGAGTACTTCATAGAACTATTTGAGCGCAGTCACCAATATATTGACTGTGATTGTGCACGTTGTAAGAACTCGCGACAGATGGCAATTGGCATTATTGGTACTTTGTTTAGAGACTCTAAGTGTGTGTCAATAATCAAGAAAAAAGAAGATTATTCCAAGCAGGAACTTATTGAGTTGTTTCTTCAACATGTGGGTACTGGTCTGCCAATCCTTACCCGAAAGAAATCGTCCATCCTCACTTTGGGATGCCAATTGTCAGACAGACAGATGGATTTGTTGGTAGAACTTGTCCAAAGTCACGACATATTTGATTTTGCCGACAACAGTGATGTGCGTAGCGAGTTGTGTCGCCTATTCAAGTGCGACTTGGACGCATCTATCCGTGTAAAGAATGTACGTAATGTAGCCGTACTGTTTGACGCTATGGCTCAATACCATTTGATAAACAATAATTGGCAATATGTCATGGGAGAAGGTCGCTTCTTAACCAGTATCAAAAAGGATGGAACAGAGAAATTCATAACTTCAAGTTGTCTTTCCTCTTCTCTTTCAAGGATAAGAAGAAACGTTTCCATGACAGCAAGTCAATATGCCATCTGCAAATCCATCGAACAGATATTAAGAGAGGAATAAATCACAATAATTCTGCTAAATGAAAGTAAAAACGTGATAGTTTGGTTGATACTGCCTTACTATCACGTTACTTTTTCTATTTAGTGACAGTCTCCCCATAACTTTGCATCAAAAATCATAAAAAATAATTAGCATGGAAGAAAATAGTATAAGATTTGAAGATATTCCCAACGCTATAACGGGGGTACTGAAAAAGCTGTCATCATTAGAAGACAAGATTGATGGTATATATGAACTTGTTCAATCAGAAAAAGAAGAAACATGGTTTACGGTTGCTGAATTATGTGCTTATCTCCCAACACATCCGGTAGAGCATACCATATATTGCTGGACAAGCAATCGGGAAATACCGTTTCACAAGAGAGGCAAACGCATCATGTTCCTCAAATCTGAGATAGATGAATGGCTTCAAGGAACCAAGGGCAAATCGAAGAACGAGATTCAAAGAGAAGCAGAGGAATATGTACTATCTACACAAAGAAAGAATAGACGGCTAATATAACCGTGCTACTGTCTGTAAACAATTTAATTAAGGTACGTGACACATGAATGAAAGACATTTTAGACTCTATGAGCGAATTGTCGCAATAGAAGACAGTTTGGAGGCTTTGGGACCTATTGACAAACTAATAGAGCGAATCGAGGAATTGGAGAAGATGGTCAAGCAGACCAAAACCGTCTTGGGGTTTGACGAAGCATGTAAGTATATTGGTGTTTCTGAAAGCCTGCTATACAAACTTACAGCCGCAAAAGAAGTTCCACACTATAAGCCAAGGGGAAAAATGCTGTATTTTAATAGAGAAGAAATCGACAAGTGGCTGCTCCAAAACAAACAAGAGGTCATTGGAATGGTAACGAAAATAGAAATTGATAATCCGAAAGAATGAAAATGGAAGAAAATAACAAACATGTACAGCCTAACTCAAAAGAGGAAGGAGTACAGCGTCTCAATCGCATATTGAGCGAATCGTTGATAAAGGCAACAGATACTTATAAAACACCTCCTCAGATTATATGGGTTGATAATTCCAGCATAGCCACATTGGGCAACTTCAGTGCTTCTACTGGTAAGGCAAAGGCGAAAAAGACCTTCAACGTGTCTGCCTTGGTAGCCGCTTCCCTCGCCAACGGCAAGGTACTGAACTATCGCGCCAGTCTGCCAGAGGGGAAACGCAAGATACTGTATGTAGATACGGAGCAGAGCCGCTATCACTGCCATAATGTGCTGGAGCGCATCCTGAAGCTCGCTGGTCTACCTACAAGCATCGACAACGAGAACCTTGACTTTATCTGTCTGAGAGAGTACACGCCCTCCGTCAGGATAGAGGTCATAGACTATGCGCTTGCCCAAGACCAAAGCTATGGACTGGTCATCATCGACGGAATCAGAGACCTGCTTCTCGACATCAACAATGCGGGAGAATCGGTCGAGGTCATCAACAAGATGATGGAATGGTCATCAAAGTATGACCTGCACATCCATTGCGTATTGCATCAGAACAAGGGCGACAATAACGTGCGCGGGCATATCGGTACGGAGATGAACAACAAGGCAGAGACGGTGCTTGTCATCACCAAGAGCACCACCAATCCCGACATCAGCGAGGTGAAGGCGATGCACATCCGTGAGAAGGAGTTCAAGCCGTTTGCCTTTACAGTCAATGAGGAAGGGTTGCCAGAGATTGTCGAGCACACGCCGGAGAAGGAAGAAGGTGACAAGCAACCGTCAAGGTTTACTTACCAAGACTTGACATCCGAACAGCATAACGAGGCGCTGACGGCTGCATTCAAGGAGAAACCTATCAAAGGATTCGATCGCATGGTGGAGGAATTAACGCAAGCCTATGCAGACATTGGCTTTAAGCGTGGCAGAAGCGTCATCATCAAAATGCTGAAATACCTGATTAACGAGCAAAAGCTCATAGTGAAGCGGGATAATCATTACTATTTCGGATATACACCTGCCGAGATTGACCTGTTCCATGAAGAGGAATAAAAACAGTTCAGAAACCAGTTTAGTTTACGTCCGTACCTATATATAAGAAATAAGGCCAAAGTAAACCGAAATCGGAGGCTGAATTGGGAAGCGGAAAAGTAGTTTAGCAAATGGTTTAGTTTACGGGTGTGCCTATATAGGAGAAAGGGTAAAGTAAACTGTTTCCATGGACAAAGTAAAACCGAACAAATGAAAGTACAATGAATATTGAACAATCGAAGAAACTGAGCATTATAGACTTCTTAGACAAGGAGAATGTAACGCTGAAAAAGAAGAAGGGCAATGCCTACTGGTATCTGTCACCCTTCAGGGACGAGAAGACCGCATCGTTCAAGGTCAGCAAGAAGGAGAACCTGTGGTACGACTACGCCATTAAGGAGGGCGGTGACCTTGTGGAGCTGGTAAAGCGTATGTATAACAAACAATCCGTTTCCGATGCCCTTGCCTACCTTGCGTCCAAGAGTATTGCCACTGTGGATAAGGCAATCGAGACCGCTATCGCAGCCAAGGAATACACGACAACCAAGATGAACGATGTGAAGCTGCTCCCACTGAGCAACCATTCTCTGCTGTCCTATTTCAGTAGCCGACGGATAGACATCACCATTGGCAGGATGTATTGCAGGGAGATACACTACAAGGTTGAGCAAAAACATTACTATGGCATTGCCTTTGGCAATCTGAGTGAAGGACATGAGGTGCGCAATCCCTATTTCAAGGGCTGCATCGGGCATAAGGACATCACCCTGCTTGCCCATACGTTCAACGAGTGGCAAAACGGTTGTCTGGTCTTTGAGGGCTTCATGGACTTCCTTGCTTATATGACCCTCGTTAAACAGCAAGACCGATGGTTTGTCGTTGAAAGCCCTTGCGACTATATGATACTGAACTCAGTCGCCAACCTCAAACAGGCATTGCATTACCTTGACCGTTACACCCACATCCATTGCTTCCTCGACAACGACCAGGCAGGACGCAAGACGGTTGAGAGCATCAGCAATGTATTCGAGTACAGGGTGACGGACGAGTCCTTCAGATATGCCGACTACAAGGATGTCAACGACTATCTGATGAGGAAGAAACGAACGGCATCTGAATGACATTATAAAGACGAAAACACCATCATTTGATGCAAAAATGGCTCAAATGCATTGAAATTACATATCAAATCTGCACTTTTTCGCCCAAACATGCTTGATTCTCAATTATTATCCTTATTTTTGCATCGTTTTAATACATTATTAAAATGTAGCAGAATGGAATTGAAAAAAGAAATAAGGATATTGGGCAGACGCTTTGAGGTGGAACCTCGTGCCAAGGAAAGCCTGAAAGGCATCACGGTTGGCGAGAAACTCTCATACCGTTTCTATGATGGCACATACCAAGGCACGCCCCTGCTGTTCGTTGAGCCCAAGAAGGGCAATCCCTCTCCACGGACTTGCGCCATCACGGGCAAGCGGTTGACCGAAGCCCTGGGACTGCCTGCGGTGTTTATCCTTGCGCCCGGACCCACCTACGAGCGACACAGACTGGCAGACAAAGGAGTCTTCTTTGTCATGTCCGAGGAATATGCCCATCTGCCAGGCATCATAGCATTGGAGAAGACAAGCAACAGGAAGATTGCCGAAGTATTGACCCCTGTGGCGCAATACATACTACTCTATCACCTACAGGTGGGCAGTATTGAAGGAATGTCGCCAAGGGATATTGCACCGTTGCTTCCATATTCTTACGAAAGCGTCACGTTGGGTGTCACCTGTCTTGAAGATGTAGGACTGTGTCAAAAGATTCAGAACGGACAGCGCAGCAAGGTGGTACACTTCGAGTTGAAGGGCAAGGAACTGTGGGACAAGGCTCAGAACGTCTTGCTGTCACCTGTGGAGAACCGCATCTTTTGCGATGACATACGCTTGGATGCGGAATACCCCGTATGCGGCATCAATGCCCTGGCACATTATTCCATGCTTAATCGTGACCGGGAAGAGATGATAATGATGACAAGCAAGGAATATCGTGCCGTCAAGTCGGCTGATGTCATGGAGAATCCCAACATCTATGACGGCAACTATATCATAGAGGTATGGAAATACCCTGTTGTCAGCAAAATGGGCGACAAAAGCCAGTGGGTTGATCGCCTTTCCCTTGTCCTTTCGTTGAGAGATGATGATGATCCGAGAGTAGAAAAAGAAGTAGAACGAATAATCAGTGAACAGAAATGGAAGGATTAGTCAAGTTCCGTGAAGCATTTGCGGAATACTCAGAAAACTATGTGGTGATAGGCGGAGCAGCCTGTGACATCACCATGACCAATACCGTGGTGCGTCCACGCGCCACACACGACATCGACATGATAGTCATCGTAGAGAACATGACCGAGGCTTTCGCCAATCGCTTCTGGCAGTTTGTGCGGGAGGCTGGCTATCGACCTGAAAAGAGGAAACAGGAGGCTGGTGAGCCACCAAGGTATGAAATGTATCGTTTCCTTGATGGTAAAGACGGCTATCCCGAGATGATAGAACTGCTGTCACGCCACCCCGACGTGCTTGGAGAGCCAAAGGGATTTGTCATAGAACCTATCCCGACCGATGAAGATGTGTCGAGTCTTAGTGCCATCATCATGGACGATGATTACTATCACTTTACTATCGCACACAGCCAACTGACTGATGGCATACGCCATGCCAATTCCGCTGCCTTGATAGCACTGAAGGCAAGAGCCTACCTAAATCTCATGGCAGACAAGCGGGACGGCAAGCATGTGAACACCAAAGACATCAAGAAGCACCGTTCGGACATCCTGAAAAATGTGGTCATAATGACTGAGGACAACATTGAGGCTCCTGCTTCAATAGTGGCATGTATAAGGGAGTTTGTCGCCTCCATCAGAGCCGACTGGTCAACTCTCGCAGAACCATTGTCAAAGTCACTCGGTCAAGACGAGGCATTTGTGACCGGACTGTTAGATCAACTGGATGAATTGTTTATAGAAGCATGACCAATATGAAGATACAATACGCATCCGACCTGCATCTGGAGTTTGCCGACAATTGGCGGTATCTGAAAGCCCACCCCTTGGAGGTGACGGGCGACATACTGCTGCTTGCCGGCGACATCGGCTATCTCGGCGATGACAACTACTCCAAGCATCCCTTTTGGGACTGGGCATCGGAGAACTACAAGGAGGTGCATTGCTGCATGGGCAACCATGAGTTCTACAAATATTATGATGTGGCGACACTGCCCGACGGCTATCTCTTGGAGGTACGTCCCAATGTATTCAGCCACTACAACGGTATTGCGAGGATTGGCGACACCGACATCATCCTCTCCACCCTTTGGTCGAGGATTCCTTTGGAGGACGCTTACTTCACCGAGCAAGTGATAAGCGACTTCCGCCGTATATTATATAAAGGTGAGCTGATGACCCATGCCCAATTCAATGCTGAGCATGAACGTTGCCTCACCTTTATCAAGGATGCAGTGGCATATTCGCAAGCAGCCCATAAGATTGTTGTCACCCATCATGTACCATCGTTCCGTATGCTCCACCCAAAGTTTCAAGGCAGCAAGGCAAACGTGGCGTTCACCGTAGAGTTGGAGGACTATATCACCGATAGCGGCATAGACTATTGGATATACGGACATTCGCACACCAACATCGATGCCAGGATAGGCAACACCCAATGCTTGTCCAACCAGTTGGGCTATGTTTTCTCTAACGAACATCAGGACTTCTCCCATGGCAAGTACCTGACCATATAGCCATCCACATTTTTTTCATCCACCCTCTTTACAAGCTCTTCCCTATCGGAAGGGCTTTTTTTGTGCCTTTCGAGTTTGATTTTTGAGTATGATTGCGAGTGTAATCAAAATTAGAGTTAAGATTTGGCTCCGCGGAAAGTCATTTCGGTTTAAGATTGAAGAAAAGGTAGTTCCTTTGCATCGGCAATAAGCCAAACCATAGTAAAATCAAACTTGAAAATATGAAGTCATTTGTAATATTCGCCATTGTCGTGACCATAATCTATGTCATCTACTATACGGTCATCATCGTGCAGGATCTGTACGGAAAGCCCAAGGACGAGAAGTCACAGGGCGAGTCGTTTGATGTCAGTGACATGACCGACGAGGAAGAGTCGATAGCGGTCAGCGAGAGCGACGGTGGTTTCAGCGTAGGCGACAACCAATATGAGACAGCCTACGAGGAGAAGCAGCTTGCAGAGCCTACAGAGGAGGCAGCCGCCACTGCGGAAGAGAGCAAGCCTCATGTGCTTGAAAAGATACAAAGCGCAATCGAGAAGAAGATGGAGGAAGTGAATACCACCTATTCCGACCCCATGTATTCGGAAGAATTGAACAACACCATCATCGCCCGCGGTCTTCGTCACAATGGACGTGACATGGTCAAGGTGGAATCACTCAATAATGAGATATGATGTCAAAAACAAGAAGTGCATTTCTATCATTATATGCCGCTTTAACCCCAGCTCTGGCCAGTGCTAAGTGTGGCAACGTGGACTACAGCTGGGGAGCGGACGCACTTGCGAGTGCCCATGACTATGCCGTGACGATGATGCTCTATATCGTTTATCTGTGCTATGCAGTGGCGGGCATCGTGGTCATAGTCAGCGCCTTGCAGATATATATAAAGATGAATACGGGCGAAGAAGGAGTGAAGAAGAACATCATGATGCTGGTGGGAGCCTGCCTGTTCCTCATAGGAGCGACCATCGTCTTCCCCGCTTTCTTCGGTTATCAGATTTGAGATACAGGTGATACGAGATAAGATAACTCAAAGTGTAACAAATTAAAAGGTAAAAAGAATGTTTGAAAGGATTAACAAGAAGGTGAAGGGATTCTTCTCTTCACAGCGCATGAAAACGCTCGCCCTGATGTTGCTTGTCGGCACCACCGCAGCAATGGCACAGAACGCAGCCGGCGACTACTCGGCAGGAACGACCGCGCTTACCACAGTGACGGAGGAGATTGCCAAGTATGTACCTATCGTGGTGAAGCTCTGCTATGCCATTGCAGGTGTCGTTGCAATTGTCGGAGCCATAAGCGTTTACATCGCCATGAACAACGAGGAACAGGACGTGAAAAAGAAGATCATGATGGTCGTCGGCGCATGTATTTTCCTCATTGCAGCAGCCCAGGCACTGCCTCTGTTCTTCGGCATTGGAGGTTAAACGCAGCGTGAGATTGTGAGTATGTAGAACGTTAAAACACTGACAGTTATGGCAGATACAAAGCAAGAGCGTTTTCCGGATTATCCCATTTTCAAGGGACTGCAACGTCCATTGGAGTTCTTCGGGTTGCAGGGACGCTACATCTACTGGGCGGCAGCCACCGCAGGAGGAGCCGTTGCGGGTTTCATCCTCGGCTACTGCATCTTCGGTTTCGTGGCAGGACTCGTGCTGCTAGTCCTCGCCGTAGCTGTCGGTGGCGTTCTCATCGTCATGAAGCAGCGCAAGGGCTTGCACAGCAAGAAGAGTGACAACGGCATATTCATCTATGCCTATTCAAAGAAAGTGTAAAACAAAAAAGAGAATCCATTATGTCCAAGTGGAAAGCTATCAATGATTGTAAGTGAATGGAGGTGGGGGCATCACGCATGAGGGTGCGCCCGCCTTTTTGCGATTAAAAAAGAAAAAGAACAATGACCCTATACATCATACTCATATTCTCAGCCATCTGCGTGGGCATGGCCATCAGTGTCAAGGCATTCGGCACGGGAGGGAAGCGCAAGCGCATCTTCCAGGACATCTACTTCTCCATCGAGGAAGTGGATGGCATCGGCGTGCTCTATACCAAGACGGGCGAATACTCCGCTGTTCTGAAGATGGAGAACCCTGTGCAGAAGTATTCCGCCAACATCGAGGCCTACTATGAGTTCACCCACCTCTTCGCCGCCCTTGCCCAGACCTTGGGCGAAGGCTATGCGCTGCACAAGCAGGACGTGTTTGTGAGGAAGGCATTCAAGGAAGAGAACGGTGGAAATCATGAGTTCCTGAGCGAGAGTTACTTCCGCTATTTCAACGGCAGACCCTTTACCGACAGCGTCTGCTACCTCACCATCACACAGGAGAACAAGAAGAGCCGTCTGATGTCGTTCGACAACAAGAAATGGCGTGACTTCTTGGTGAAGATACGCAAGGTGCACGACCAGCTGAGGGATGCCGGCGTGAAGTCCCGATTCCTCGGCAAAACGGAAGCCTGCGAGTATGTGGACCGTTTCTTCTCCATGAACTTCCGTGACAAGGTGGTGTCGATGACCAACTTCAAGGTCGATGACGAGACCATCGGCATGGGGGACCGTAGCTGCAAGGTGTATAGCCTTGTGGATGTGGATTATGCCAACTTGCCGTCGGTCATCCGTCCCTACGCAAATATCGAGGTGAACAACACCAGTATGCCCGTTGATCTCGTGAGCATCGTCGATAGCGTGCCCGGAGCCGACTGCGTGGTGTTCAACCAGATGGTGTTCGTGCCCAACCAGAAGCGTGAGCTTGCCCTACTCGACAAGAAGAAAAACCGCCATGCCTCCATGCCCAACCCCAGCAACCTGATGGCTGTAGAGGACATCAAGCGTGTGCAGGAGGTGATAGCCCGTGAGAGCAAGCAGCTCGTCTATACCCACTACAACCTCGTGGTGGCAGTGAGCGGCGACACCGACATACAGAAATGCACCAACCATCTCGAAAACTCCTTCTCGCGCATGGGCATCCACATCAGCAAGCGGGCCTACAACCAGTTGGAGCTGTTCGTCAACTCTTTCCCCGGCAACTGCTATGGCATGAATGCCGACTACGACCGATTCCTCACCCTCGGCGATGCCGCCACCTGTCTGATGTACAAGGAGCGCATCGTGCATAATGAGGACACCCCGCTGAAGATATACTATACCGACCGCCAAGGTGTGCCCGTAGCCATCGACATCACAGGAAAGGAGGGAAAGGAGAAGCTGACCGACAACTCGAACTTTTTTTGTTTGGGTCCTTCGGGCAGCGGCAAGTCGTTCCACATGAACAGCGTGGTGCGTCAGTTGTGGGAGCAGAACACCGACATCGTCATGGTCGATACGGGTAACTCGTATGAGGGACTCTGCGAGTATGTGGGCGGCAAGTACATCGCCTATACGGAGGACAAGCCCATCACCATGAACCCCTTCAACATCAGCAAGCGGGAGCTGAACATTGAGAAGATAGACTTCCTGAAGAACCTGATACTGCTGATATGGAAAGGCTCGGAGACGCAGATACCCGAACTGGAGTTCCGTGTCGTGGAGCAGTTGGTGACGGAGTATTACGATTTCTATTTCAACGGTGTGCAGCCCTATCCTTCCTCACAGAAGGAGACACTGAGAAAAAACCTCTCCACCATGGAGAAGCGGCGCGGCACGGAGCTGACGCAGATACACGACAAGGTGGAGAAACTCATCAAGGGACTGGAGGAACGGCGCATGGCATTGAGCGTGAAGACCCTCTCCTTCGACTCATTCTATGAGTTCGCCTGTGAGCGTCTCGACCAGATCTGCATCGAGAACAACATCACCACCATCGACTGCGACAACTTCGCCTATATGCTCCAAAACTTCTACCGTGGCGGCAAGTACGACAAGATTCTCAACGAGAACGTGGATAGCACCTTGTTCGACGAGACCTTCATCGTCTTCGAGGTGGATGCCATCAAGGAGAACAAGCAGCTCTTCCCCATCGTGACGCTCATCATCATGGACGTGTTCCTGCAGAAGATGCGCCTGAAGAAGAACCGCAAGTGCCTTGTCATCGAGGAGGCATGGAAAGCCATCGCCTCGCCGCTGATGGCCGAGTACATCAAGTACCTATACAAGACAGCCCGAAAGTTCTGGGCGAGCGTGGGCGTAGTGACACAGGAGATACAGGACATCATCGGCAGTCCCATCGTGAAGGAAGCCATCATCAACAACTCCGACGTGGTGATGCTGCTCGACCAAAGCAAATTTCGTGAGCGATTCGACGAGATCAAGGCGATATTAGGATTGACGGATGTGGATTGCAAGAAGATATTCACTGTCAACCGCTTGGATAACAAGGAGGGAAGAAGTTTCTTCCGTGAGGTGTTTATCCGACGTGGATCGACGAGCGGAGTGTATGGTGTGGAGGAGCCGCACGAGTGCTATATGACCTACACCACCGAGCGAGCTGAGAAGGAGGCATTGAAACTCTATAAGCATGAACTGAAGTGCAGACATCAGGAGGCTATCGAGCGGTATTGCAGAGATTGGGATGCCAGTGGCATCGGGAAGTCGTTGGCATTTGCGCAGAAGGTCAATGAGGCGGGGCATGTGCTCAATTTGACGGACGATGGAGCCACTCGCCGCTGACACGGCGAGCACGGGGGCTGATTGATGGAAACGGAAATCCCGGAATAGACGTAAAGCCCAGATGCCCGAAAGCAAAACTTTCGGGAACGGTGGCTGGGTAGTATTTACGATTAGTAGTAAATACGATTAGTAGTGAATACTACCAATAGTAAATACTACAAGTAGTAAAGTAGTGGAATAGTAGAAACTGAAAGTAGTAAAAACGTAAAGTAGTGAAGCAATGAGACGTTTATACCTTATTATAATATATATGTGTCTTACACTTGTCGTGGGAAGGGTTCATGCGCAGTATTACAGCGTGAACTACGACAAGCAGATCGTTGCCGCCATGGCTGCCGCATTCGGTGCTGGAGCTATGGCAGAGAGCTATTATAACGAGCAGGTGGGCGAAATCTTGAAGCACTACAATGCCGCAGAGGTTGCCACTGCCGGCATCTTCGCTGCCAAGTTCTTGGAGCGCAAGGCATTCACCGACCTCGGCATTTGGAGCAGTAGCACGGAGAACTACTATTACCGCCGCATCCACAATATGGTGGCGAACAAGATTATGCCCAAGATATGGACGGTGGCAGGAATGATGCTGAAAAGTCCGCAGACCGCCCTCTACTGGGGCAGTTACCTGATGAAGATATGCGCCGACACAAAGTCGCTGTGTATGCAGTTTGAGAGTGTCGTGACCAACAGTAGCTTGACCTTTGCCGACATTCAGTTCTTGGAAATCAACCAAGAGATAGCCGCCATCCTCAAACTCTCGGAGATAGGCAATGTAGATTGGCAGCAGCTGTTGGATGACATCGCCAGTGTGCCCGGCAACTTCACCGTGGAGAACCTCACCGCCGACATCGAGACGCTTTACAATATGGGAGCATCGTTGGCGACGGCAGGTATCAACGGGGCATCAGGCGCACTCTTGCAGCAGAGTGCCTTCAACGACCTTTTCAATGGCAAGGTGAGTAAAATCATCGACATCTATGACAACTACCATGACCTCTATGAACAGGCAGAGAACGGCATCGGCAGCACACTCCTTAGTCTGGTGGGTGGCGAGGACAACGTGGCAGCCCTCTTCGACCTCTCCAACTACAACATCACCTCGTGGATGACAGACTATCTGAGCGAGACGCAGGGCAACTACTATACACAGCGTTGGTACATTGCCCGACGAGACCAAGGCAGCGTAAGCCTCTGTGACTACTATCCGCCGACCGATGACAACAGTATTCTGAACGGTGACCATTGGTATCGTATCAACACCTCCGACCCCAACTTCTACCCTAACAGCACGCAGCGAGAGCAGATACTGGCCAACTCGGAGAACCATGCCGGATGGAGCCGCAGCCGTGTGCAGCAGCTCAACGCCCAGAGCGACGGCTTCACCTATACGATGAACTATTGGATGTCGTCGTACATCATCAGCCGTGGCGGCAAGCAGACCAAGAAGGCCTACGCCTACGAGATACACGTTACCAAGAGCTGGAACAACGTGGAAGAGGTGTATGAGGATGTCTTCGACTCCTACAGCATGGACTTGAATACCTTCAAGCGTCAGTTGCAGGCACGTCTCTCGGAGTATAACGACAACGAGGAGGGCTATGTCTATTACATCGGCAGTGACGCACGCCGTTACTATCAAGCCACCGATGCCGCCAAACTGAAGGGCGTGGAGAGCGTGACCATCAGCGTCACCTGTTCGGACGGTGTCACCCTCGGACAGGGCAGCACGCAGTACAAGTGCCGTGAGTGCGGCGGTTCGCTCAATGCCCACAGCAAGGAATGCGCCATGAGGACAAGCGTATCAGAAAATAATCTCGACCTATCGGAACTGGACGAGAAGGAACGTGAGGCGAATAGCAAGATAGCCCTGTTGGAGGCGCAGATAAGCCAGTTGGAGACAGAGAACAGGAACCTGCTCACGCAGATAGCCAATGCCTCTGTGGAGGAAGCCCCTGCCTTGCGGCAGCAACATAATGTCAACAAGACGAAGATAGACAACCTGAAGAAGGAATTGGCGACATGGCAGCAGCAGTTGGCAGACATACAGAATGCCAAGAGCGAGGCGGCTAACGACAATGCCACCTCCACCGATGACTACTACCGCATCCCTGCCATCATGCAGGATGTGAAGTCAGCCTACAATCTCACGTGGCAAGGTGCCGGTTCGTGGAACGGCTACACCTACGTCCGAACTGCCACCATGCCCAACATCAACGGCATTATCACCTTCAAGGCGACACTGTCCATTGCAAGGAAGCCCAAGTACTTCCTTGGCATCAAGATACACCGTGCGATACTGCAAATATCGTGGGAGCTGACCTCGGAATACACCGACACACAGGTGGTGGATGTGCTGACCCTTGACCCGAATGCCTCTGACGAGGAGAAGACGAGGCAGGTGAACAGCCGTATCTCGGAGATAGCCCAGGAGTTCCCGTCGTGCAGCATCACCACAGAATATGCCAAGAGCGAGGCAACCCAGACCGCCGACAATGACGATGTAATACACCTGCTCTGGTCGAGCGACCGTCTGGAGATAGCCCGTGAAGTAGATAGCCGTATCACCAAGATTTACGCCGACTTGGTATCATTAGAAAAAATGATGCACTACAAGCGCAGCATCATTGACGTGCTGAAGGACATTCTTCCTTCAATCGACGCAGACCAAGGTCGCAGAAGGACACTCATTGAAGAGTGCTACGAGCGATGGAGAGAGAATGCAGACCCTAACAGAGGGAATGGTGAAGATAACGAGAACGAAAACTGAGGGAGGAACGGAGAATGAGACATACCATCATCATAGCTCTCCTGCTGATTACCCTCTTCCCCAATACAGCCTTGGCGCAATGGGGATTCGATGCGGTATCGGTGGAAGCATACATCAACGACCACAAGAAGCAGCGCAGCCTCTTGCTGGCACGCAGCACTTTGGAGTACAGCAATCAACTGCTGCATGAATACAGCAGTGAAGAGGTGGGCAAATACAAGGAACTGAATGTGGATTTGGACAAATACACCCGGGCCTTCGACATCATCGATGTGATGTACCAGTCGTTGCGCACGGTGCTGAACGTGAAGAGCACCTACCAGACGGTGAGCGACCGCATCAGTGACTACAAGAACCTGTTGGAGGACTTCAATGATAAGGTCATCAAGCGGAAACACATCGAACTGGCTGACACGATGCTCATCAGCATCAACAAGAAAGCCATCGACAACATATACAACGAAGGAAGCCAACTCTACCATAGCGTCAACGACCTCGTGTTGTATGCCACAGGAGCGGCAGCCTGTTCAACTTCCGACCTGCTGATGGTGTTGGACAATATCAACAATTCGTTGGACCTGATAGAAAAACATCTGAACCAAGCCTACTTCCAGACATGGCGGTATGTGCAGCTGCGCATGGGCTATTGGAAGGAGAAGGTGTATCGGACGAGGACGAAGGAAGAGATACTGGAAGATGCCTTCAGCCGATGGAAAGTGGCAGGAAAACTTGACTATTGACGGATTGTAAACAAAAGAAGAACGGACATGAAGAAGACAATGATACTCATCATGGCGGTAGCAACCACCATCAAAGCCACAGCCCAGAGCGTGACCTACAACCACGACTCCTCCAAGCAGAACCAGATAACGGTGATGGAGACAGGTGGCGGTTCTCTCACCCCTGAGTTCTATTATTGGCTGTTACATAACAACTATAAGAAGACAGCGGCAGAGAAGAACAAGTTAGGTTTCCGCACTCTTGCCGGCATCAACCTCTACAACCAAGTAGATGATGCGGAGAAGATAGACTCTGCCCTCACCAAGCGTGCTGAGGTGGAAGCCTTGAACGTAGCCGACCGACAGATAGACCTCGCCTGGCTTGCCGAAAGCAGCAAGATCAACGGTCAGTTGGACAAGATGAAGGCGAACATAGACCATATCATCCCTACAGGAGGCACCATCAACGACAAGCGTCGGTGGGAGGAACTGTACAATATGTACCAGTGTGCCGTGAAAGCCACCAAGGATGCCTATATGCCCAATGCACAGAGAAAGCGGCAGTATCTTAGCATCTATGCCGACCTGACGACACAGAACGAGACACTACTGAAATACCTTGTGCAGCTCAACACCCAAAGCCAGACTACCGCCCTCTTGGCAGCCACCAACGACCGTGTAGTACATAAAGGCAGCATCATCAGCGATGCCAAGAGCCGTTGGCAGGAAAACATGAAGGGCGTGAGGAGCTCGACAGGCACTGACGGCGATGATGCCAACAGCGGTGAGGGTGAAGAAAGTGTGAACAGATAGAAATAAGGGAAGAGAAGAAATAATCACAAAACAGCATAGAGATATGAACGATATTCAGATTTTCAACAACGAGGAATTTGGAGCAGTCCGAACCACAGGAACACCAGAGCAACCCTTGTTCTGTTTGGCTGATGTGGCAAGAGTTCTTGGACTAAAAACCAGCAAGTTGGTACAACGACTTTCGGATGATGTACTTTCAAAGTACCCCATCTCGGATAGTCTTGGAAGAGAACAGGTTACAAACTTTATCAATGAAGACGGACTGTATGATGTCATCCTTGACAGTCGCAAACCCGAAGCCAAACGTTTCCGCAAGTGGGTGACATCGGAGGTGCTCCCCTCTATCCGCAAGCATGGTGCCTATATGACACAGCAGACCATCGAGAAGGCATTGGCAGAGCCAGACTTCCTGATACGGTTAGCAGTCAATCTGAAGGAAGAACGACAAAAGCGTCTGCTTGTCGAACAGGAGTGTGAACACCAAAGGACACGCATCGTTGAGTTGGGATCCAAGGTGGATGACCTGCAACAGGAGGTGACGGAGATGAAGGACAAGGTGAGTTACCTTGACATCATCCTTGCCACGAAGAGCAGTGTCCTGGTCACACAGATAGCACAGGACTATGGCGAGTCGTCCATCCGCTTCAACCGACGTCTGAAGGAGATGAACATCCAGTATCAGCGTGGCAAGCAGTGGATTCTGTATGCCGACTACAAGGACTGCGGTTATGTGACCAGCGAGACCTACCTCATTAAACACAAGGACGGTACGGAGGATGTGCGCATGAACACCAAATGGACACAGAAAGGTCGCCGCTTCCTCTATGAGAAACTGAAGAGCGTGGGAGTCATTCCTGTTATCGAAAGAACATAAAATAAAGAAATAGCTATGGAATCAATATCAAAAATACAGTTACGTCTCTATGCCGCCAAGAGGAAAAACGGCAAGTGGCAGTTGGAGATGTCAAGGATGCCGAAGCGAATCAGCGTTATCGGCAGGACACCCATCGTTGATGAGCATTATATGCCATCTGATTTAGAGGTAGTTTCAATGTCAAAGCTTCACAAATATGTCGGAAGTTACTACGGCAAGATTGTGAAGACCCTCAAAGAGGAAGGCATCATCACCAAGGAATATGGAATGTGGAAACTGCGTGAAGACCTTCAGGACAAGGGCATTGCGGTATATGTCACAGGCAGGATGCGCTGCTTCTACCACTTCTATCTGTCATGGACACCGAAAGGCATAGAGTTTATCAAAGAGATTATCAACAATAGAACCAGGCACTGATGGCAGACAACATACTCAGCGATTTCGGCATCAACATCCTCGAAGAGGAGATTGACGATGTGATATTCCAGACCAACGAGTTCCTGACCGATGCCACCTTCACAGGCTCACAAGGGCCGTTCTGGTGGATCCTCCAAATGTGTATGGCATTGGCGGCACTGTTCTCTATCATCGTGGCGGCAAGCATGGCCTACAAGATGATGGTGAAGAACGAACCGTTGGACGTGATGAAACTGTTCAAGCCCTTGGTGGTGAGCATCATCCTCTGTTGGTGGTACCCACCTGCTGACACAGGCATGACCAACAGCGGCAGCAGCTGGTGCGTATTGGATTTTCTATCCTATATTCCCAATTGCATCGGCAGTTACACCCACGACCTCTATGAGGCAGAGGCGACCCAAATTTCCGACAAGTTTGAGGAGGTGCAGCAGTTGGTATATGTCAGGGACTCGATGTACACTGACCTCCAGGCACAGGCAGACGTGGCGCATAAGGGCACATCAGACCCCAACCTGATAGAGGCGACGATGGAGCAGACGGGCGTGGACGAAGTGACCAACATGGAGAAGGATGCCAGCAAACTGTGGTTCACCTCACTGACGGCAGGGGCCGTGGTGGGCATCGACAAGATAGTGATGCTGATAGCCCTGATCGTGTTCCGCATCGGTTGGTGGGCGACGATATACTGTCAGCAGATATTGCTCGGAATGCTCACTATATTCGGTCCAATACAATGGGCATTTTCGTTGCTGCCCAAGTGGGAAGGAGCGTGGGCGAAGTGGCTAACCCGTTATTTGACAGTTCATTTCTACGGAGCCATGCTCTACTTCGTCGGTTTCTACGTCCTGTTGCTGTTTGATATTGTGCTCTGCATACAGGTAGAGAACCTGACGGCCATCACCGCCAGTGAGCAGACGATGGCAGCCTATCTGCAAAACTCGTTCTTCTCGGCAGGCTATCTGATGGCAGCGAGCATCGTGGCGTTGAAATGCCTGAACCTCGTGCCCGACCTTGCGGCATGGATGATACCAGAGGGCGACACCGCCTTCTCAACCCGAAACTTCGGCGAGGGCGTGGCACAACAAGCCAAGATGACGGCTACGGGAACCATGGCGACCGTGATGAGATAACATGTGAGTGTGCGGTGAGTCACCGCACCTCCTATTGAAACAAATAAAAGTAACCATCAAGAAAAATGAAAGCAAAAAATGAAATTGAGCGTTGGCTCAAAGATGAGAAATTCATGGCGTTTGCCAACAAGCGTGCAAAGGAAGAGTTTTTCAATTCCGAAAACAACTACATCGACCCACAGTATGAGGAGATGGCAGAAGGCTTTGAGGATAACGACGAGTATGTAGTGCCTATGGTAGATTACCTGAGTTATCGCTTGCATCGTGCCAAAATCTACAGAAATCGACGGAGACGTGAACGTGACATCTGGTGGGTGTGGATCCAACTGAAATACGAAGGCATCTACGTAGAGGCTTGCATCAAGTATTACGCCAAACTGGTGGAAGAAGTTGAGAAGGACATATACACCATCCTGCACCGTGAATATGTGAGAATGAAGAGAAATCAGACCTCAAACAAGCAGTAACGTATGGTAATCAAGAACTTAGAAAACAAAATCAAGCTGGTGGGCATCATCTGCTCTGCGTTCCTCATGGGCTGCATCATCATCTCGGTGTCGAGCATCTGGACGGCGCGCTGCATGGTGACGGACGCGCAGCAAAAGGTGTATGTATTGGACGGCAACGTGCCCATACTGGTGAACCGCACCACGATGGAGGAAACGCTGGATGTGGAGGCAAAGAGCCATATCGAGATGTTCCACCATTACTTCTTTACGCTTGCTCCCGATGACAAGTACATCCGCTATTCGATGGAGAAGGCGATGTATTTGGTCGATGAAACTGGTTTGGCGCAGTACAATACGCTGAAGGAAAAGGGCTTTTACAACAATATCATGGGTACGAGTGCCGTGTTCAGCATCTTTTGCGACAGCATCAAGTTCAACAAGGAGAAGATGGAGTTCACCTACTACGGTAGGCAAAGGATAGAGCGAAGGAGCAATATTCTGATGCGTGAATTGGTGACGGCGGGACAGGTGAAGCGCGTGCCGAGGACGGAGAACAATCCTCATGGACTGCTCATCACGAACTGGAGAACCTTGCTCAACAAGGATATTGAGCAGAAGTCGAAGTCAAACTTCTAATATCCTAGCGGTATGAGTGTAAAAGGAATCAGACGGATGCTTGTGGGCGAGGATATGCCCGACAAGAACGACCCCAAGTACAAGAAGCGGTATGAGAAGGAGGTGGCGGCAGGGCGCAAGTTTGCCAAGACCGCGAGGATAGACCGTGCGGCGGCTAAGGTGCAAGGCTTTGCCAATGCCCACAAGACGCTGTTTCTCGTCATCGTCTTCGGCTTTGTCGCCACGTGCTTCGGCATCAACATCTACAGGATGGTGCGGTATTACGGTCATCGGACGGAGGCTGCAAGTGCCATCGAGCGGCAGGAAGGGCGCATGAAGCAGATGATGAATGCAGCCCATTGCATCACTCCTCCCGTGACGCATCGAACCAACGAGGAGAATCGAGACAAGTCAGTAACATCAAAATCAGACAGCGATGAGAATAACAGATAAGATAAACTTCCGTCAGCCGAAGTACATGCTGCCAGCCATCGTGTACATCCCGTTGATTGCCACAGGCTATTTTGTCTTTGACATGTTCAATACGGAGGTGGCGGAAACGCAGGACAAGAACCTGCAGACCACCGAGTTTCTGAACCCCAACCTGCCCGGAGCGCAGATTAAGAATGGTGACGGCATCGGTGGCAAGTATGAGAACATGGCGAAGTCGTATGGTCGCATAGCAGACTATTCGGCTGTTGATAACATTGAGCGTGACAACGAAGAAGAGAAAGAAGCGTATGAATCCAAGTACACAGAAGAAGACCTTGCGGAACTCGTCCGTCAGGCAGAAGAGAAGGACGATGCAGCCGAAGTGGCCGATGCCAAGGCGCGAGAAGCGGAAGCACTCGAAGCACTCAACAAGGCACTCGCCGAAGCGAGGCTGAGAGGACAGGCGGCAGTTGCCCCCGTGGCCCAGGATACCACACAGGCTGGGCCTCCCAAGGAGCAGATTGAGGTGAAAGGTCAGATTGCCGAGGACAGCAAGGCGGTGAAGGCACTGGACGAGGAGGACAAGGCACAGGAGGTGGTGAAGAAGGTGAAGGTGACTTCGGACTATTTCAACACCCTGACGCAGAACGAGCATGAGCCAAAGCTCATCAAGGCCATCATTGACGAGGACGTGAAGGCTACGGACGGGTCGAGGGTGCGGCTGAGACTGTTGGACGATATTGAGATTGGTGAGACCGTGGTGAAGAAAGGGTCGTACCTCTATGCCACCATGAGCGGTTTCGGTTCGCAGCGAGTGAAGGGTAGCATCAACTCCATCCTTGTGGATGACGAGCTGATAAAGGTTTCGCTTTCGCTTTATGACACGGACGGACTGGAGGGACTGTATGTCCCCGGCAGCCAGTTCCGTGAGACCACGAAAGATGTGGCGAGCGGTGCTATGCAGAGCAACATGAACATCGACCAGAGTGGAGCGAACAACAGTTTCTCGCAATGGGGAATGCAAGCCGTGACCAATGCCTACCAGAAGACAAGCAATGCCATCAGCAAGGCTATCAAGAAGAACAAAGTGAAGCTGAAGTATGGGACGTTTGTTTACCTTGTAAATGGGAAAGAGAAAAGGAAATAGACACTGCCCGACAACGGAATTGTCGGGAACGGTGGCTCATAGAGTATAAACATCAAAAAATCAACTAATATGAATTGTTTTCAGAAAATGAATGTCTGTGCATTGCTTTCGCTGAGCGTGCTTTCAGCCAAGGCGCAGACCACCTACATGGAGATGGAGCAGCTGACGGTCAACGACCAAGTGACCACCGTCATCACCGCCTCCGAACCCATCCGCTTTGTCGATATATCCACAGACAAGGTGGTGGGCGACCAACCCATCAACAACACCATCCGCCTGAAGCCGAAGGACAACGTGTATGCCGACGGTGAGGTGTTGGCGATAGTGACAATCGTGACGGAACGCTACCGCACGCAGTATGCACTGCTCTATACCACGAGGATGCAGGAGGCAGTAACCGATAAGGAAATAGAATGCTCGGAGCGCAATGCCTACAACAATCCCGCTGTAAGCCTGTCCACTGCCGACATGACCAAGTATGCACGTCAGATATGGTCATCGTCTGCCAAATACCGCAACGTGGCGACGAAGATGCACCGCATGGTAATGCGCCTGAACAACATCTACAGCGTGGGCGAATATTTCTTCATCGACTTCTCCGTGGAGAACAAGACCAACATCCGCTTCGACATCGACGAGATGCGCATCAAACTATCGGACAAGAAGCAGAGCAAGGCTACCAATGCGCAGATAGTGGAACTGACCCCATCTCTTGTGTTGGACGATGCGAAGACCTTCAAGTATGGCTATCGCAACGTGATTGTGGTGAAGAAGATGACCTTCCCCAACGACAAGGTGCTGACCATCGAGCTGTCGGAAAAACAGATAAGTGGACGCACCATCTCGCTCAGCATCGACTATGAGGATGTGCTGTCTGCCGATTCGTTTAACCATATACTGTTGGAGGAGGAATAATGAGAATTAGGAATGAGGAATTAGGAGTGAGGAATTGGCTTGTGCATACCTTACTCGTTGTCATCTGTTTTATGGCAAGCATGACTCCGGCAATGGCGCAGCAGAATAGCGACCGCATATCCTTGGGGTTCGGATGCCTGTATGAGCGAGGACTGGACGTGACGCTGTCCTACGAGTATGAGACGAAGTACCACAATGCGTGGGAGTATTTTGCAAACGGATATATCAAGTGGAACGAGTGCGCATCGTGCGGTCATGTCTGTCCTGAGAGTTTTTGGAACAACTACCGCAGTTATGGTTTCGGCTTTGCCTATAAGCCCTGTGTGGCAAGAGGACGCAACCACCATGGCAACATGCGCATAGGAGCATCGGCAGGTAGCGATACTGACAGGTTCTTGGGTGGCATCCACCTCGGCTATGAGCAAAACTATACACTCAGACACGGCTGGAAGCTCTTCTGGCAGGTGAAGACCGATGTGATGATCAAGGGTGAAGACCTGTTCAGAACGGGTATTGTCCTGGGTGTGAAACTTCCTGTAAAATGACTATGCGTATGAAGAAACTGTTTTCAATCTTGGCAGTTGCGGCAACGGTGTTGCTGACTGCCTGTGACGAGCATCAGGACTTTCCCGACACAGCCATGAAGGTCACCCATATCTTGACCACTGACGGCAAGGTGATGCCCTACGAAACCTACGAGCAATCGTGCAAGCAAGCCATTGCAGTGGTGTTCAACGTCAATCAGAGGGAAGAAATGGAGGGAAACGGATATGCCGTCTATCTGTGGGACATCGCTCCCGAAGCCTTTGCTGACAGTATCGGTGTGGAACAGGACACATCCTGTGACCTCACCGCCTACGACGGCAACAAGAACACTTTTGCCCTTTATGGCACGACCGATGTGAAGTCGCCTTTGGCTGAGCGTGTCTTCGACATGTGGCGTTACGGGCAAAGTGCCTATATCCCCAGTGTGGCACAGATGCGTCTGCTCTATCATGCCAAGGACATCATCAACCCATACATCCTGAAATGCGGCGGCACACCTATCCCCGATGAGGATGATGACTGTTGGTATTGGACTTCAACGGAGGTAGAAGGACAAGCGACCGCCAAGGCATGGCTTTACTCACTGGGAAGCGGTGCCATACAGGAGACTCCCAAGTGGCAGCCGCATAAGGCGAGACCCATCATCACGATTATGGATTAGCCCATATACAGACATCGAGTATCACCCGTATCATCATCAAAGTACAACAATTAAAAAAGAAAAAGCATGAAAAAGAATTTGTTTCTAATGTTGGGACTTGGAGCCATGCTCCTCACGTCCTGTGACCAAGACATCGTCAATGAGATTTACCTGCCCGGTGGCGGAGGTTCTGTGGTCGTGACCGACAGCACATCAACCAAGCAGCTTCAGGTATTCACCAATCTGGAGATGCTGCAACCTGCCGTTTCCACACGAGCCGTTGACAACCAGTGGGAACTCAATGATATGATTGGCATCTCTTCCACAGGGATGATCAACAATATGAAGTTCACCCGAAGCGGCGGCACGAATCAGTTTGTGTCAGCCAACAAGGTGTTTTTCACGGACACAGACACTCACACCTTCAATGCCTACTATCCCTATACGGCAAATCCTACCAACGACCTCATAGAGTTCCAAGTGCCGGAGGCAGCTGTACAGAGTGAGCAGAAGGTCAATGATTTTCTGTTTGCCAGTGGAGCGGCATCATACGCCAATCCGAGCCTTACATTGAACTTCACCCATCAGATGGTGCGTGTCATCATCAAGGTCTATACCTCACCAGAATACGGTTTCACCACCAATGATTTTGCAGGAAGCCTACTCACGTTCGTCGGTTATTTTGACAGCGGTACTTTCAACATCAAGACCGGAAAGGTAGAATGCAGTGACGAGTCGGTGACGACCTATTATTTCGGCGACCCACAAAGTGACCACATGGAATATACGCTTTATGTTCCTGCACAGGTTATGCCAGACATGACATTGCAACTCAGCAATGGGGAGAACTTCGTATTCCTCACAAACGACACGTGGAAAGCGGGTCATTCCTACAGCTATTCATTGAAGCCTGTACGCAACACCTTGGAGGTCATATCTGCAACTATTTCTCCGTGGACAGTAGAGTCTGAGAAGACCATCAACGGCTACGAATAAAACTCATAAGAGGATTGGAGGGTGTCCACCGTGGCATCCTTCATCTTTTCTCATTATCACCCAACATCATCGTAAAGTAAATGGAAGAAAGCAAAGAGTTACAGGGTTTTTACAAGATATTCAGGGCGGTGATTTATGTCTCCATCCTGATGGAGTTCTTCGCCTACGCACTGGAGCCGGAGCAGTTGGACTTCTTGGGCGGCGTAGTGACGGATATCCACACTCGCATCAAGCGGTGGATGATTTACCATGACGGCAACCTCGTGTATAGCAAGGTGGCTACGTTCCTGCTGATATGTATCACCTGTGTGGGAACGCGCAACAAGAAGCATCTGGAGTTTGACGCTCGCAGGCAGGTGCTCTATCCGCTGCTGTCGGGAGTGCTGCTGATTGTGCAGTCCGTATGGCTGTTCGGTCATTCGATAATGCCCTGTTTCTATACCCTCCGTTTGAACACTTGGCTCTATATGCTCACTTCCATCGTCGGTGTCGTATTGGTGCATATCGCCCTCGACAATATCTCTAAGTTCCTGAAGGAAGGGCTGCTGAAAGACCGCTTCAACTTCGAGAATGAGAGCTTTGAGCAATGCAGGGAGTTGCAGGAGAACAAGTACAGCGTGAACATCCCTATGCGCTATTATTACAAGGGCAAGTTCCGCAAGGGATGGGTGAACATCGTCAATCCGTTCCGTGGCACATGGGTTGTGGGTACTCCTGGTTCTGGTAAGACCTTCTCCATCATCGAGCCGTTTATCAGGCAGCACAGCGAGAAGGGCTTTGCCATGGTGGTGTACGACTATAAGTTTCCCACTCTCGCCACCAAACTCTACTATCATTACTTGAAGAACAAGAATGCCAAGGACAGCAAGATGCCCCATGGCATGAAGTTCAACATCATCAACTTTGTGGATGTGGAGTATTCGCGCCGTGTGAACCCCATCCAGTTGAAGTACATCAACAACCTTGCCGCAGCGAGCGAGACCGCCGAGACCCTGCTTGAATCCCTGCAAAAAGGCAAGAAGGAAGGCGGCGGTGGCAGCGACCAGTTCTTCCAGACCTCTGCCGTCAACTTCCTTGCCGCCTGCATCTATTTCTTCTGCAACTACGGCAAGGAGCCCTACGACAAGGACGGAAAGATGCTGATTGCCGAGCGGCGTGAAGACCCAAAGACGAAAAGGCTGATACCCACAGGACGGGTGTTCGACCATTCGGGCGCGGAGGTGCAGCCCGCTTATTGGTTGGGCAAGTACAGCGACATGCCACATATCCTATCGTTCCTCAATGAGAGTTATCAGACCATCTTCGAGGTACTTCAGACCGACAACGAGGTAGCCCCCTTGCTTGGCCCGTTCCAGACTGCCTTTGCCAACAAAGCCATGGAGCAGTTGGAAGGTATGATTGGCACGCTACGTGTCTATACCTCCCGTCTCGCCACCAAGGAATCTTACTGGATATTCCACAAGGACGGCGATGACTTCGACCTGAAGGTCAGTGACCCGAAGAATCCAAGTTATCTGCTCATTGCCAACGACCCCGAGATGGAGAGCATCATCGGTGCACTGAATGCCTTGATTCTCAACCGCCTTGTAACGAGGGTGAATACAGGACAGGGCAAGAACGTTCCTGTCAGCATCATCGTCGATGAGTTGCCGACCTTGTATTTCCACAAGATAGACCGACTGATAGGCACAGCCCGAAGCAACAAGGTGAGCGTGGCACTTGGCTTTCAGGAACTTCCGCAGTTGGAAGCCGATTATGGCAAGGTGGGTATGCAGAAAATCATCACCACCGTGGGCAATGTGGTGAGCGGTTCGGCAAGAGCCAAGGAAACCCTCGAATGGCTGTCGAGTGACATCTTCGGTAAAGTAGTGCAACTCAAAAAGGGCGTGACCATCGACCGTGACAAGACCTCCATCAACCTCAATGAGAATATGGACAGCCTGGTGCCTGCAAGCAAAATCTCCGATATGCCCACAGGTTGGATATGTGGACAGACCGCCCGTGACTTCGTAGTCACCAAGACCGGGATGAACGGAAGCATGAACATCCAGGAGAGCGAGGAGTTCAAGACATCCAAGTTCTACTGCAAGACCGACTTCGATATGACGGAAATAAAGAAGGAGGAATCGGAGTATGTCCCTCTCCCTAAGTTCTATAAGTTCAAGTCGAAAGAAGAGCGAGAGCGCATCCTCTACAAGAACTTCGTTCAGGTTGGGGAGGACGTGAAAGCCATGATTAAAGAGATTCAGCAGTTCCGCACTATGATGTAGTGATATTGATTAGAGTGCGGTGAGACATCGCACCTCCTATATAAAATAATGTAATGAGAAGATACATCATCGTACTATTGAGCATGTTGGCCATCTGTAGCGTGCCCTGTCAAAGCCAAACCATTGACAGGGCACTGTTTGAACGGATGGTAGCCATTACCAAACACTTCGAGGGTTGGCACGACCCAAAGACCACACCGGGCTATGTGGGCTATGGTCACCAGCTACAGAAGGGAGAGCGTTTCCCGAAAACACTGACACGTCAGCGTGCAGATTTGCTGTTACGGACAGACCTCCTCCGGCACCTGCGCCTATATGCCCGTTATGGCAGGGATGCTTATCTGCTTGCCACCCTCTCGTACCAGATTGGACCAGCCAAGTTGTTAGGCAATGGACGATACCCGAAAGCGTCCCTGCTCACCCGATTGGAACGTGGCGACAGGGACATCCTGCCACTCTATCTGAGCTATTGCAAATGGAGGGGAAAAGCAGTGGCATCCATTAGGAAACGGAGGTGGGTGGAATATCAGCTGTTGTATGCCGAGCGGTGAGGCACCATCCCTCCTATACCTGTTTGTCTGTCACTTATATTATATATAAAGGTAATAATTGCAATTTCAATGTTAAAGTCAGAGCATTATGGCATCCATCAAATTAAAGTTCAGAACATCATCTGTTCAAGAGAAAGAGGGTCGCCTGTATTATCAGGTGATACACAATCGTGTGGCACGTCAGATCCATACAGAGTACAGAATCTATTCCTCAGAGTGGGATGCGGACCATTCAAACATCATTTTGCCAACTTCCGTCACTCCACAACGTCAAGCCTATCTTCTTTCCTTGAAAGATACATTGGATGCTGACAGGAAGAAACTGCTGTTGGTCATTGCACGGTTGGACAAGGAAGGGCAGTCATATACAGCAGACACCGTCGTTGACAACTTCCATGAGGGAAAAGAATTACATGGCATTATCGGCTATACGCTGGAGTTGAACGAAAAACTGAGACGCATCGGCAAGAAGCGGATGGTAGCAAGGTACAAAACCACCCTCAACAGCCTCCAGCGTTACCTGAAAGGAGGCGATGTGCCATTGGAGGAAGTCGATGGGACAACGATACAAGGCTATGAACAGTGGCTGAAAGACAGCGGACTGTGCCGCAACACCACCTCTTTCTACATCCGCAACCTGCGCACCATCTACAATCATGCCGTAGATGACGGACTGGTCATCTCTTCCTCACCGTTCAAGCATGTATATACCGGCATCGACAAGACCGTCAAGCGGGCACTCCCCTTGGAAATCATCAAGCAACTGAAAGAGCTGGACTTGAGTCTGAACCCCCGTTTGGAGCTTGCAAGGGATATGTTCCTGTTCAGTTTCTATACCCGTGGGATGTCGTTCATCGATATGGCACAACTTACACCAAGCAATCTGCATGGCAGTACGCTCATTTACCGCCGTCAGAAGACCTCACAACAGTTGCACATCAAATGGGAACCTGCCATGCAGGAGATAGTGGCGAAGTACAAAACAGATGATTCTCCCTACCTGCTCCCTATAGCAAAAGGAGAGGGAGCCATATTCTGGAGACAGTACAAGAATGCCTATAGCCGTATCACCAAGCAGTTGAAGAAAATCGGAGAAATGATAGGCCTGTCCGTACCCCTGACCACCTACGTAGCCCGCCACTCCTGGGCAAGCATAGCCAAGAGCAAGAACGTGCCCGTATCTACTATCAGCGAGGCATTGGGGCATGACTCCGAGAAAACCACACAGATATACCTCTCCTCATTGGACACCTCTGTCGTTGACAACGCCAACAATCTCATCATCAATTCTCTTTAGGAGGTGCAGCGTCTCACTGCACCTTTATTTCAATATTTATAACTATTGTATTGCGGTGTGATACCGCAACTATAATAAAAAAGTCGGGGATTGTTGAGCAAAAAGGTGTTTCTCTCTTTAAGAGAAACTCTTCGGGATGCAAAAATATGAAAATAACTCCAATTCACCAAATTATATAGCGACTTTTTTACAAAAATGCTAAAATTTGTTGATTTCCGTCAAGCAATTGTTGAGCAAATATGTCTTTTACGATAAAATGATACCTCAATATCAACTGTTTAGCAAAACGATATTTCTCTTAAAGAGAGAAACATCTTTTGCATACCTTTTCCGACCGAATTTTTATGTCGTAAAGAGGGGCTTTGCAGGGGGTGGACTCAGAAAGATGAGAATAGATGACTATTGTAGTTGAAACACATAGAAAGTTGCTGATATACAGACCGATACGCATATCGGGATGAACCATGAGTACGTTCTTTTCTCAAAAAACACATGTCAAAACAGTATGGTGAATGTATTGGACAAGGATAAGATACTGTGGTATGTCATGCGGGCCTACAAGAACGAGAATACTGCCGAAGATCGGCTCTCTAATGAAACGTATGGCTTAGAGTATTTCATACCCAAGCAGAAAGTCCTTCGCACTGTCAAGGGCAAGAAAGTCTTTTTCAAGGAAATATATATCGAAACCGAACGAATTATCATTCGAAATTTCAAACAGAAGGATGCCGAAGGGTTGTTGGAGTATCTTTCCCATCCGCGTGTGAATTGCTTTGCCGGAGACCGCCTTTGTTCCAGAGAGGCGGCATGGGCATATATGCAGTATTCCCCGAAAGACATGCTGCGCTATGCGGTGAGTCTGAAAAAAGATGACTTTATTATCGGTGACGTGTTCGCTTTGCGTGAGAATGAAGACACTTATAATGTGGGGTGGCATTTCAACAAACGTTTTGAAGGCAAAGGATTCGCTTGTGAAGCGGCAGCCGGATTGTTGGATTATCTTTTCCGAGAGGCGGGCGCACGGCGTATCTATGGATTTGTGGAAGATGACAATATCCGCTCCAAACGCTTATGCGAACGTCTTGGTATGCGCCGCGAAGGATGTTTCAAAGAGTTTGTGACATTCGTAAACAATCCTGACGGCTCCCCAAAATATGAAGATACCTGTGTTTATGCCATTCTCGAAAAAGAGTGGAATACCATCCGTCAGTGGTGACACACCAAACCTATTATGAATTAATACAAAACAAGAAGAAAATATGAACAAGCAATTCATTATCACGAATTTCGCCGCATTTGCTCTCATGCTGTTCCTGCCGACCGGATGCAGGCAGGCGGACGGCAAGCAGGATGCGGTGCAGAGTTATCGGGTCATAAAGGTCGCGGCAAGTCCGGTGGAAATCTCCGAGTCCTATTCCGCCGCCATACGCGGACGGCAGGATGTGGACATCCTGCCGCAAATATCCGGGCGCATTATCCGTCTGAAAGTGAAAGAGGGTGAACGGGTGAAGACCGGTCAAGTATTGGCTGTAATTGACCAAGTGCCCTATCGGGCGGCATTACGCACGGCGCAGGCCAATGTCAGCGCGGCACAGGCAAAAGTGGAAACGGCAAGAATCGAGCTGCGGGGCAAGCAGGCATTGTTTGACGAGAAGGTCATATCCGACTACGAGCTTTCTCTCGCCCGGAACCAACTGGCAGTGGCGTGTGCTGAACTCGAACAGGCAAAGGCACAAGAATCGGATGCACGCAACAATCTCTCCTATACGGAAATCAAAAGCCCGAGCAACGGAGTAGTAGGCACATTGCCCTATCGCATCGGTGCGCTTGTCGGTCCCAATATGGCACAGCCTTTCACGGTCGTGTCCGACAATGCGGAGATGTATGCCTATTTCTCCATTTCGGAGAATATGCTACGGCGATATTCGGCTCGCTATGGCTCGATTGACAGCATGATAGCCGGGACGCCGGAAGTGGGCCTGCAACTCAACGACGGCAGCCTGTACAAGGCGAAAGGACGTATTGAAACCGTAAGCGGCGTGGTGGATCCTGTTACCGGAACGGTACAAATCAAAGCCCTGTTCCCCAATCCCGACCGCGAACTGTTGAGTGGCAGCATCGGCAATGTCATCCTTCAAAACCCGAAAACGGAGGCCGTAACCATTCCCATGACCGCCACCGTGGAACTGCAGGACAAGATTATCGCTTACCGTCTGAAAAACGGACAGGCGGAAGCCGCCTATCTCACGGTGGACCGCCTGAACGACGGCAACCGGTTTATCGTAAAAGAAGGTCTTTCGGTCGGTGACACCATTGTCGCCGAAGGCGTGGGACTGGTGAGAGAAGGCATGAGCATAACCCCTAAAAACGAAACGAAATGAACCTGCGATTTTTTATAGACCGCCCGGTGTTTTCGGGCGTTATCTCGGTGGTGATTGTACTGTTGGGCATGATTTCCATGTTTTCCTTGCCGGTGGAACAATACCCCGACATCGCACCTCCGACCATCAACGTATTCGCAACTTATCCTGGAGCAAACGCTGAAACTGTGCAGAAGGCAGTGATAACCCCTCTGGAAGAAGCCATCAACGGCGTGGAAGACATGACCTATATGACTTCCACGGCATCGAATACGGGCGATGCTTCCATCAACATCTATTTCAAGCAGGGAACCAACGCGGACATGGCGGCGGTAAACGTGCAGAACCGCGTGAACGGCGCGCTGAGCCAGCTTCCGGCGGAAGCCACCAAGACCGGTGTCACCACTGAAAAGCAGCAGAATGCCGAACTGATGACTTTCGCGCTCTATTCGCCCGATGACCGCTTCGACCAGACCTTCCTGAACAATTACGTGAAAATCAATGTCGAGCCGAGGCTGAAACGTATCAGCGGCGTGGGAAAGGCACAGTTGTTCGGTTCCAACTACAGCATGCGACTTTGGCTGCGTCCCGACAAGATGGCGCAATACGGGCTTATCCCCGATGACATATCCACCGTACTCGCACGACAGAACATCGAGGCCGCCACCGGCTCCTTCGGTGCCAATCATCCTACCGCCAATGAATACACGATGAAATACCGCGGACGCTTGTCCGGCGCGGAAGAGTTCGGTGAGTTGGTCATCAAGTCACTGCCGGGCGGCAATGTGCTTCGGCTGAAGGAGGTTGCCGATGTGGAACTGGGCGATGAATACTACAACTATTCCTCCGAAGTGAACGGGCATCCGGCAGCCATGATGCTCATCAACCAGAAAGCCGGGTCCAATGCTTCAAGCACCATCAAGGAGATTCACGAAGTGCTTGACGACCTCAGCCGGGACTTGCCCGAAGGGACGGAATTCGTGGTGCTTACCGATACCAACAAGTTCCTGTATGCTTCCATCAATTCTGTTATCCGGACACTTATTGAAGCGATACTTCTGGTTATCGTGGTGGTATATGTATTTTTGCAAGATATTAAGTCCACGCTTATTCCTACGATATCCATTTTCGTCTCCATTATCGGTACGTTCGCCGTGATGTCCATGATCGGCTTCTCCGTCAACCTGCTCACCCTGTTCGCGCTTGTGCTTGCCATCGGAACTGTGGTCGATGATGCCATTGTGGTGGTGGAAGCGGTGCAGGCGAAGTTCGACGAGGGCTATCAGTCTGCGGTTCTCGCGGCTGATGATGCCATGAAAGGCGTTTCGTCGGCTATCCTGACCTCTACCATCATCTTTATGGCAGTGTTTTTCCCCGTTGCCATGATGGGCGGGACTTCGGGAGCGTTCTACACGCAGTTCGGTATCACGATGGCTGTTGCCGTGGGAATCTCGGCAGTCAATGCCTTCACACTCTCACCGGCACTTTGCGCGCTGCTGCTGAAACCCTATATCGATGAGCAGGGCAACACCAAGAACAATTTTGCAGCCCGTTTCCGTAAAGCGTTCAATGCCGTCTTCGACCGTCTGAGCCGACGCTATGTACGTGGAGTGATGTTCATTATCCATCGCCGATGGCTGTTGTGGAGCATCATAGGCATTTCTTTCGGGTTGCTGGTGCTGCTGGTCAATGTCACAAAGACGGGACTTATTCCCGAAGAGGACACCGGGACGGTCATGGTGAGCATGAACACGAAGCCCGGCACATCCATGGCTCAGACAAGTAAGGTGATGGAGCGTATCAACAGCCGTCTCGACAGCATCGGCGAGATTGAATACAGCGGTGCGGTCGCCGGTTTCTCTTTCAGCGGTTCCGGTCCCTCGCAGGCGATGTATTTCGTGACACTCAAAGACTGGGAGCAGCGTAAGGGAGAGGGGCAGTCGGTCAATGATGTCATCGGAAAGATTTATGCCGCCACTTCGGATATTCCCGATGCCACGGTGTTCGCCATGTCGCCTCCGATGATTGCCGGGTACGGCATGGGAAACGGTTTCGAGCTTTATTTGCAGGACAAGGCGGGCGGAAACATCGCCGCCTTCAAGGAAGAGGCAGACAAGTTTGTCGAAGCCTTGTCGCAGCGACCCGAAATCGGCGAAGTCTATTCCTCCTTTGCCACGGATTATCCGCAATACTGGGTGGATATCGATGCCGCCAAATGCGAACAGTCGGGTGTGTCGCCCGCAGATGTGCTTTCCACATTGTCGGGCTATTATACCGGACAATATGTTTCCGACTTCAACCGGTTCTCCAAGCTCTACCATGTGACCATGCAGGCTCCGGCGGAATATCGTGTGAATGCGGAATCCCTGCACCACATGTATGTGCGTGCCACCGATGGCGGCATGTCGCCTTTGAGCCGGTTCGTGCGCCTGACCAAGACCAACGGCCCGTCAGACCTCACCCGTTTCAACCTGTTCAACGCCATCTCGATTAGCGGGTCTCCGGCTCAGGGCTACAGTTCGGGGCAGGTGCTCGAAGCCATCGGCGAGACGGCACGTGAAGTGCTTCCGTCAAATTACACATACGAGTTTGGCGGCATTTCGCGTGAGGAAAGCAAGACGACCAACAATGCCACGCTTATATTCCTGCTCTGCATGGTTCTGGTCTATCTGATTCTGTGCGCCTTGTATGAGAGCGTGTTCATACCCTTCGCGGTTCTGTTGTCGGTGCCTTGCGGACTGATGGGCAGTTTCCTGTTTGCGTGGCTCTTCGGTCTGGAGAACAACATCTACATGCAGACCGGACTTATCATGATTATAGGCCTGCTTGCCAAGACAGCGATCCTGCTTACCGAATACGCCGGTAAACGGCGGTCGGAAGGCATGACGCTGGCACAGGCGGCATACAGTGCGGCAAAAGTCCGCCTGCGCCCCATATTGATGACTGTGTTGTCCATGGTGTTCGGTCTTGTCCCGCTGATGATGGCGCACGGAGTGGGTGCCAACGGCAGCCGTTCGCTTGCCACAGGTGTAATCGGTGGAATGATTGTAGGTACTTTGGCTCTGTTGTTCCTTGTGCCGTCATTGTTTATTGTATTCCAATATATCCAAGAACGTGTTAAGCATAATTAAATGAAGAAGACAGTAATATATATCATATTGTCGGGATGGATGCTTGCCGGCTGTGGCACATACAGCCGGTATCATCGCCCTGACCTCTCAACGGAGAATCTGTATCGGGACATGCCGGCGGACATTGATACAATGACCATCGCGTCCCTGTCGTGGCGGGAAATGTTTACCGACCCGAAACTCCAGTCCTTGATTGAAACCGGACTTGAACGGAACGCAGACCTCAATGTGGCACGGTTACGCGTGGAAGCGGCAGAAGCCGTCCTGATGACTGCCAGACTATCATATCTTCCATCACTGGGACTGACTGCCGAAGGTAATGCCAATAAACATGACGGAGCAACGGCAAAGACATATAATGTGGGAGCGTCGGCAAGCTGGGAACTGGACATCTTCGGCAAACTTACGGCGGCAAAGCGTGGCGCAGCCGCCGCATTACAAGGAAGCCGTGCCTACCGGCAGGCCGTACAGACACAGCTTGTCGCCACTATTGCAGACAGTTACTACACCCTTGCCATGCTTGACGCACAAATGACAATAAGTAACCGGACTTTGGAGAACTGGCGGACTACCGTACGCACTCTTGAAGCGTTGAAAAAAGTGGGGAAATCAAACGAGGCTGGCGTATTGCAGGCAAAGGCGAACGTGATGCGACTCGAAGCATCCCTGTTATCCATACGCAAGAGTATTTCCGAAACAGAAAACGCCCTGTCTGCGATACTTGCCATGCCGTCACACTCGATTGGACGAAGTGATCTGGCCGAGGCTGCTTTCCCCGATACTGTCTCGATCGGAGTCCCTTTGCAACTGCTTTCCAACCGTCCCGACGTGCGTCAGGCTGAAATGGAACTGGCGCAAGCATTCTACGCCACCAATGCGGCCCGTGCCGCCTTCTATCCCAATATTACCCTCTCGGGAATTCTTGGATGGACTAATAACGGCGGTGGCGTAATCGTAAATCCCGGACAATGGTTACTTAATGCCATCGGTTCCCTGACACAGCCGTTATTCAACCGGGGCGTAAACATCGCCAACTTGAAGATAGCCAAAAGCCGTCAGGAAGAAGCCAAACTGTTGTTCCGGCAATCATTACTGAACGCAGGAAAGGAAGTGAACGATGCTCTGACCGCATGGCAGACGGCAAAATCGCAAATTGAAATCAATGCTCGGCAGGTTGAAACATTATGCGACGCTGTGCGAAAGACAGAATCGCTGATGCGTCATTCCAATACCACCTATCTGGAAGTGCTGACCGCCAAACAGTCTCTTCTCGAAGCGGAAGTGCAACAGTTACAAACTCGTTTTGAACGCATACAAAGTATAATTAAACTTTACCATGCGTTGGGAGGAGGAATGTAACTTTACAAGAATTATAACCTAATACTGAACCATGTTGTGTAATTTTTATATTTCAGTCGTCATAAACTTATAAATAAGTAATTTAGTATGCAAAAACAAATTAAAAAGTCTTCTCTTTTTTTGAAGAGAAGCAACACCTGACCCACTTCGCTACCGAACAGGATGTAGCAGAAGAATTGTTTGAGTTACTCTTAGAAGCGAGAGAACTCTATCTTCAGGATGTGATTTTGAATGGCAAGCGGTATGACCGCTATGTGGATGACTTCATCAACAGTCATCGGTATATCAACTGCAACAGTGCAATTTGCCGAAACTGCCACGAGATGAACATCCACATCGTCAAGGGACTGCTGAACGAATGCGCCCACCTTATCCAGCCTCTTTTTGAGGCATCCGACTTCTCCTTTGAGAAGTGTATGGAGTTACAAAGGAAGTATGACCGCTCGGAACCGTTGCCGCCATACAGTTGGCACGGAGCAAGGGGGCTTTTGTGTATGGCATCTGCAACGTCGTGGGTGCCTCTATCCCAAGAAATACGGATTCCGGGACATACATCCATGTAGGACCTGAGATAGGTGTGGCTTCTACCAAGGCTTTTACAGGACAGGTAACGGTGCTGATGCTGCTTGCCCTCTGCGTGGGACAGATGCGTGGTACTGTGGATGATGCAACCGTAGAGAGGATTGTCCGGGAGTTGAAGAACATGCCCCTATATATAAAAGATGTGTTGGGACTTGCTGACAAAATCAAGAACTTGTCGAAGATATACACCTATGCCCGCAACTTCCTTTATCTCGGTCGTGGGTACAACTACCCCACCGCCCTTGAAGGTGCGTTGAAGCTGAAAGAAATATCCTATATCCATGCGGAGGGTTATCCTGCTGCGGAAATGAAGCATGGACCGATTGCACTTGTAGATAGCGAGATGCCCACGGTGGTCATTGCTCCAACGGACTCGCTGTATGACAAGATAATCAGTAATGTAAGGCAGGTGAAGGCGCGTGGCGGTACGGTTGTCGCCATCATTACCAAGGGCAATGACGCAATGAAGGACATCGCCGACCATTGCCTTGAAGTGCCCGACGTACCCGAATGCCTTACACCTCTCGTTGTTTCCGTCCCATTGCAGTTGCTGGCCTATTACATCGCCATCAACAAGGATAGGAATGTTGACCAGCCAAGAAACCTTGCTAAATCAGTTACCGTAGAATGAATAGAATATTATCACTTATTGTTACCATCCTCTTTGCGTTGTGCATTGAGGCTGGCATCTTTATGCTTATTGCCCACTGGTGGGGCATGACTGCGGCCATTACCGTGATAGCCATTGAATGTGTGTTAGCCTTATGGACAGTTTACGAAATGAGACATGCGAGTGATGAACCAGTTGATGAATAACATTGCAGGCTGTGGTTAGAACGAAAAAGGCTAAAAACAAAAGGACGGGTCGATGATTCGTCCTATTTTTGTGTCTTTTTGGTGGCAAAATGTAGCGATTTAGCAAAATAAACATAAATTCCAGTGATATTCAGCATGAAAATTCGCCCATTTAAGTGAAAATGTGTAATTTTGCAACGCAAAATTGTGCCTAAGCATTTGCATCAAAACAACAATAGTTCAATCGAGGCTGATATGAAAGTAGAGATTAACAAGAAACGTTTAGAATACCTGCTGGCATTATACAAGATGTCGGTGGATGACTTGTTGTCTCTTCTGAACAAAGGCAGGAAACGGATAACAGGAGCCGCAGACATCAGTGGAGATTCTATTGATTTGGGGGTGTTGAAGCGTATAGGTGAGATATTCGACAAAGAAGTCAGTTTCTTTCAAGACTATTCTAAGTTGTCAACCAATGCAAGCAGCAGTATCTTCTTCCGCAAGACCTCATTCGGAACAGAGCTGAACTTGGAGTCGATCCGTACTGTAAACCGATTCGAGAGTCTGAAAAACGCTTTGGATGCATACAACAAACTGTCGCAACTGGATGTGAAGTTTGACATAGAACACTACACCCTACAAGATGACCCTAAGACAGTAGCCGTACGTGCAAGAGATTTTTTTTATCCCGGGGAAACTGTCAATCATAGGCAGTTTCTTGTGAAGATGATAGAAAAAATCGCCGATCATGGCATTTTTGTCTTTGAATACATAGAGACATGGAACAAGAAAGAGAAAACCAACATTGACGGTTTTTACCTTAAGCCCAATGTGATAGTGCTTAAGCATCATAAGCATTACAAGCGAGAAATATTCACTCTGGCGCATGAATTGGGGCATTGTCTATTGGGGATTGAAGAAGTGGAGTCGGTGGACATGATGGACATCTCGGCACAGACTTCATACAGTGATGTCGAAAGATGGTGCAATGATTTTGCATATCAGTTCATTATGGGACAAGAAGCAGAAACACTTGCTAACATAGCATGTGTAGATTCCCGTAACGACTACTGCATTGACCTCTTCAAGGCTATCAGTGCACGGACGCACATTAGCCGTCTTGCCTTATATACAAGGATGTATATCGACAGGAAAATCAGCTATTCGAGCTACAGCAATGTCAAGAGTGAATTGGCAGAGGAATACAGAAGAAGAGAGGAACAGGAAAAGTTGAAAAACTCTGAGAAGAGAGGCGGGCGAACACCAAAGCCCATCATTTCTCCGCTATTCTTGAAAACCATGCAATATGCCTATTTCAATGGAGTGGTCAACGAGACCACTTTCTGTTCGAGACTCAATGTCAAACCAGCAAATTTTGAGAGGGAGTTATGGCGATAGTTGTTGATACATGCTCATTGGTGATGATTGCCAAGAATTATCTTCCCTTGGATAAGGACGGACAGTTGTACTCATTCCTGGAAGAGGCGTTCTCCCGCAAGGATTTGATGCTACTTGATGTGATTCTGGATGAATCAAAACGCACCTCCAAAGGAATTGCAGTTGAAAAGATGCCTTTCCTCAAAGACAAGAAATTGGTCATTCCGACAAAGGATCTATTTCCATGTGCCCCAGAGAGATTCAGCAACATGATAGACAACAATTTCTGTGTAAGACTGAAGAAGCAGGAACTGACTGAAGAAGAATACATAGAGCAAAAGGAAGAATACCTTAAAACAGGTGATGCTAAGATTATCATTTATGCACTGAATGTACGACACTCGGACGCTATCCATCTGGAAGAGATGCAAGTAATGACGGAGGAAACAAGGCAGCAGAATGACGGTAAGTTGTTCAAGAAACTTCCTTTGTTGTGTGAGCAGATAGGGATTGGAACACTAACCGTTTCAGAATATCTGCATAGAAACGGGTTCTTTATTGACAAATAGCATAGATATTAGTATCATCTTATGACATCTTTCACGAAATCATATTATATTCGTGAATAAAACACTTGTTTTTCAAGAATAGAAATTGTTGAGGATTAGATATTTAAGACATTATTGCAATGCGGAAGGGGTGATGTGAACGACAAAAGACAAGGCGTTCTATTAGAGTGGATGCTTGATAAGATTGAGAAGAATGGACGGGTCGATGGCTCGTCCTTTTTTTGTGTCTTTGAGTGTGAGGTGCAGGTGGGGACCAGTACTGCGACCACTGTTGCCTGTCAGCGCGATGATGATGCCGGGACGGACGTGGGTGCCTTTGGTGACGAGAGTTTGGGAGAGGTGGCAATAGCTGACGGTGAAGTCGCCGTGACGGAGGGTGACATAGAGGCCTGAACGTTTGTCCTTGCCTACCTTGATGACCTCGCCGTGCATCATGGCGTATGTGGGTTCGTAATTTGCCTTCAAATCAAGCCCGTTGTGTAGGGCTTTTCTTTTTGTAAATGGGTCTCTGCGGTAGCCGAAAGGGCTGGTGACAGAGATATGACGGAGTGGACTGACAAGTGCCGTGTGGCGGTCGGTCTGCTCCGTTTGGGTTTGTAATGGGGCAAAGGCAAGAGAGTCTCGCCGCTGATGCGGCGAGCACGGAGGCAGTTGTTCGGATGTTGCGGACTGCGTCGTTTTTGGCACAGCCTTGCGGTGTACCTTAGTCTGTGTGACGGTATTGAACTGAGCGCATACTGTTGCTGATGAACAGAATATTGCTGCTATTGTGATGAGTAGAAATCGTTTCATGGTGCAAAAGTAACAAGCAATTCTTTGACTGGCATAAAGAACAAAGGGAAGACAAGAAGATTGTAACATAATATAGCAATCGAGTTTGATTTTTGAGCAGAAATCAAACTCAAATAATAATAATCGTCAAAAATAACACGCATTATCTTATGCAATTCTGCTTGTCTCTGAATAGGTATATAACTTTGCATGAGTTTAATTTCAAATTCAAAGTTAAAGTATGAAGCAAGTACGATTTGAAGAGAGCGAGGTGCCTTATCAGACACTGGCTCGTTTTGGTCTCACACAAGAGAAGATTGAAGACCTGCCCATGTGGGCGTTGGAAGATATTGGTCAGGGACGACGTTCACCGTTGCTGCCCATTCAGGTGAATAATGATGAGGGCGAGACATTGAAGAGCCGCACCCGATTTGCGTTGGTCCGTATGGAGGACGGCAAGGTGGATGTGGTCTTCTATCCGCAGTTGGAGAAATCACCATTGGAGGCTTTTACTCAGGAACAGCAGGAGGACTTGCTGGCTGGAAAGGCTATCCTTGCCGATGTTAAGGATGCTGATGGCAGGAGCAGCAAGGCTTTCGTGCAGATTGACACGGAGACCAATCAGGTGATGTCGGTACCTACGCCTGTCATCGGGCGCAACTTGGAGGTGCTGAAGGATGAACTGAAACTGAGTTCGGCAGAACTGACCGTGATGCAGAAGGGTGAGCCGCTCACGCTCATCATGGAGGACGAACAGGTGACGGTGGGTATTGACCTGAACGATAAGACCGGCATAAGGATTAATCAAGGCGACAGTCAGAAGTGGAAGGAGAACACCAAGCGAGAGTGGGACAAATACACCTTCGGGTGCTATGGCTGTTGGGTAATGGGCGATGACGGTAATCTTGACTATGTGCCTGAAGAGGAATACACGGAAGAACTTTGGAATGAGCAGAAGAAGAATGGAGAGCGCAACCGCGCCTCTTTTTCCATGCACAAATAATCTACACATAATATAATAAGTATATGGCATCAAATAAATATTATCCAGAGGATGTGCTCGTCGAGAAGATACAGAGCGGCGAGTACGGTTGGTTGGAGTATGTCAACCATCATTCTGCTGAATGGCAGGAAGAATATGAGAGCTATTGTCTGAACAACGGACTCTGCATTTGTGAAGAGAGTGCGGAGCAGTTTGTCCATCACAAAGATGAGGAACTGGAGAAGGCAATAGAGAACGGTGAAGCATGATAAATGAAGAGTGAAGAATGAAGAGTGAAGAATAAGTATGGCGATAAGAAAGAATACGAATCCCCAACAGATGGACCTGCAACCAGAGATGCGTGACTTGCTCATGCGCAATGGTATGCAGGCTCATGTGGTGAGTAATGGCAGCGGCTATCAGCTTGTGGTGCAAGGGCATGACAGTCCGCTGCTTACCTATAACATCACCGAGAAGCAGATGTTGGCTCTGACCGACTGGGGTACGAATCATGCCAACAAGTTAGCCTACAATACCTTTACGGGCATTGTGGGCAACGACTTCTATATGCCCAAGAACTTCGTTCATGCACGCAATGCCAACGGTCGTGTAGCTATGGGGCTGCACGGCTATCGTGTTGGTATCGGCGAGTATGGACGGATGGGGCGCATCGATATGCCACCACCCTTTTTAGGTTGGACACCACGCAGTCAGGAGGGATTCCATCTTCGCAGAGTTGGAGGACGATTGTTCTTCCCCGAAGCCCCGATTGTGCCTGAACGTTGGGACGGCAGAATGAAGCCTGGCGAATTGCAGAGCGGCGGTTATGGGTTCTATTATAAGGGACAGCAACAGAGTTATAGCCCTCAGCAACAGGATGTGCTGAAAGATTTGGAGGGAATCATAATGCCTTCCATCAGCCGCACGAGAAGCACGGAGCCAGCCAAGCCTTATAAGGAACTGATTACCTCGCCTGTCTATTTCACCAATGAGAAGTGGCAGGAGTGTCTGGCATCGCATGGCATCATCATTGATGAGAATGCGAAGACGCTGACCATTCAGTCGAACAGCGTCAATGCCGACATGGTGTATGACCTGACAGATGAGGAACTGAAGAAACTCACCTCCAACTCCATCAAGGAAGTGCCCGTCGTTCAACGCTTGGAACTGCTGAATGGCATCATCAAGGACGACTTTGCTGACAAAATCCTGATGGACACACTGAATAGCAAGGAGCGCATCGACCTGCATCTGCATCCCGAACTTGAACAGGAGTTGCAGCAGCGTCAGCAACAAGACGAGGAACGGTTGCTTCCGTTGGAAGAGGACGAGACTGTCAGACGTGACGTGTTGCAAGGCGATGCCATGGTGAGAGGTGAAGACCTTGCCTTGATTAATGAGAACAAGGGTTGGTATCGTGAGGGAGCGCATGGGCGTGAAGTGAAAGTCGGTGACATCATGGTGGAGAAAGTGCCTCCGATGGAGGGAGATAAGAAAGGCGAAGATAAGTATCGCATGACCGCCATTATCAATGGAGAAGCCATCACGCACGAAATCAAGCAGAAGGACTACGACAAGTTCTTGGCGGTGGATGACTACCATCGCATGAAACTCTTCTCCAAGGTTTTCAGTGAAGTGGATATGAAGACACGCCCCGAAACCAACGCCGGACTGGGCACGAAGATATTGGCGGCTCTGACGGCAGGAGCAGTCGTTACAGCAGAGGTGGCGCATGACATAAGCCACCATCATCACCATCCAGCCCCGGAGTTCTATGCAGAGCATCATGGCGGTCCACGTCCTTACTTCAAACCGGGAGTGGATTCGCCACAGGAGATTGCGGCAAGGTACTTTGAGGCAGAAGCAAATCATGTTGCCACGGAGATAAGGAGAGGATATTAACAATGTATAATTTACAATTTATAATTTATAATGAGTAGTGAACTGACATACGATGACTTTCTGGACAGGTTGAGCATACAGGAAGTACTGGTGGACGCAGGGTATCATCTGAACAAGAGAGATGGCTTGCGTTATCCGTCGTATGTGCGTACTGACAGTGAGGGCAGACGGGTGCGTGGTGATAAGTTCATTGTCACGCAGAATGGGAAATGTTGCTTCCAACCACCGCAGCAGAAGGTGTATAATGTCATTTCGTTCATCAAGGAGCATCCAGAAATGTTTTCAGAGAACAAGGTGGGAATGTCTCCTGACCGACTCGTCAACCTCGTCTGCAACCGACTGCTCAACCAACCCATAGAGGACAGACCATCGAAGATTACAGAACCAAGAAAGGACGGAAAGCCATTCAACCTGAATGACTACGACATCCACAAGTTCAATCCGCAGGACAGGGAAACGCAGAAAAGGTTTTATCCCTATTTTAAGTTCCGAGGCATCGACCTCTATACGCAGTATGCTTTTCATCGGCATTTCTGTCTGGCTACTAAGCATCGGACGGATGGACTTACCTTTGCCAACCTTGCCTTTCCGCTTGTACTGCCCAAGACACCCGACAAGACTGTGGGCTTTGAGGAACGAGGACGACCGAAGATGGACGGTAGCGGCGGTTACAAGGGCAAGGCAGAAGGAAGCAACAGCAGTGAAGGACTGTGGATTGCCAACCTCACGGGCGAGCCGTTGGATAAAGCAAGCGAAATTGTATGGTTTGAGAGTGCCTACGATGCCATGGCAGAGTATCAGATAAATCCTGTAAAGATGGTGTATGTATCTACGGGCGGCACACCCACCGAGGGACAGATGCGAGGACTTCTGTCCGTTACTCCCAACGCACGGCACTATTTGGGTTTTGACAAGGACGATGCAGGGCGGCAGTTTGTTGCAAACTTCAGGAAGGTGGCAGCAGAGATGGGCTTCCGTCACGAGCATGTGCAAGCCTATCATCCATTGGGTTGCTACAAGGACTGGAACGATGCGCTGCTCAACAAGAAATCAGCAGAACTGATTGCCAAGGGCGAACCAGATACCTTCGACTATGCCGAGTTTATCGCAGCCGGCAAGGCAGAGAAACAAAGGGAAAAAGAAGAAAAGAACACATATCATAGAAGCGTATGAGACAAGAAGATAATAGCATCATCACCTTGTGCCCCAGCATCGGACAGTTTTTCATCAACGAACTGCCTCTGTTGCTGTTGTGCGTGGCAATGCTCCTAATCGGAGGATTGCCCGGTTGTGCATATAGTACCCTGTTGCTTGTCTTCAGCCTCCTGTTCTCCCTCTGTTTACTCTACCGATTCATCTATCTGAGGAGTATCCGCTACCATATCGGGAGCGAGCAACTCATCTGTGAGCACGGAGTGTTTCAGCGGAGCGTGAACTACATGGAGTTGTACCGAGTGGTGGACTTTGCCGAGCATCAGACATTGATACAACAGTTATGCGGACTGAAAAGCGTGACCGTGTTGTCGATGGATAGAACGACACCGAAACTGGAAATGACCGGCATCAGCAACAGCTATGACGTGGTGAGTGTGATACGAACAAGAGTAGAAACGAACAAACGAAGAAAGGGCGTATATGAGATTACGAATAGATAAGATTTGGTTCATTGTCGTGGCATTGGTACTGAGCGTGCCGTCAGCCCATGCACAGATTGTGACTGCCAACCCTTTGGAATGGATGGCATTAGCAGAGGGCAACGAAGCCATCAACGGTGAGATAGAGAAGGAAATCAAAGGTCAGACCAAGACTGCCCTGTTGCAGAATACCATCGCCGCAGAGTTCACCAAGATACACGAATGGGAGAAGAAGTACAACAGTTATCTGAAAACCGCCAGTGGTTATGCCTCTTCCCTCAAAGCCTGTACCTATCTGTACGACGATGGAGTGAAGATATTCATCACCTTGTGTAAGATGCGCAAGGCCATCAACAATAATCCGCAAGGCATCGTTGCCACCCTCTCGATGAACAACCTGTATATGGAGACCGCCACGGAATTGGTGTCCGTCTTCACACTGCTGAAAGATGCAGTCGCCAAAGGAGGCAAAGAGAACATGCTGACTGGTGCGGAAAGGAGCAAGACGCTGTGGGCACTGAACGACAAGCTGAGTGCCTTCAGCAAGAAGCTGCATCGTCTTTATCTGTCTATACGATATTACACCATGACCGATGTGTGGAACGGCGTGACGGCAGGGATGATAGACCGAAGCAATGGAGAGATAGCCACCCAAGCCCTTAGCAGATGGCGCAGAGCAGGACGTATGACCATCAGTGATTAACGATAAAGGAATCAGTCATGAAGTATTTCATATCAATTGCCATTTTTATGTTTATATCATCTTTTGCAGGAGTGCGGGCGCAGAACGACCCGACTCTTGCGGGGATGATTCTGATGTACACCAACAAGGCGGAGAAAGAACTGAAGAATCAGGAGAAAGTGATGCTGCTACAATCCACCGGCCATATCTGGACCAAGGAGGAAGTGGAAGCCACTACCGACCTGCAGCGGGAGTTCAACAACTATCTGGACTCCTTCCGTTCCATCGTCAGCTATGCCGCACAGATATATGGTTTCTATCACGAGATAGGTCAGTTGGTGGACAATATGGGTGGATTGGTGGCGCAGTTGGATGCCCATCCTGCCAACGGACTTGCCGTAGCCCTGTCAGCCAAGCGCAACAAGATATACCGCGAGCTGATTATGAACAGCATCGAGATAGTTAATGACATACGCACGGTATGCCTGTCGGGCAACAAGATGACCGAGAAGGAGCGTGTGGAGATAGTCTTCGGCATCCGACCCAAACTGAAGAAGATGAACAAGCAGTTGAAGCGACTGACGAGGGCGGTGAAATACACCACCATGGGCGATGTTTGGATGGAGATAGACGAAGGGGCAAGACCCACCAAAGCGAACAAAGCCGAGATAGCAGCGGCTGCCAAGAGGCGGTGGAAGCAGGTGGGCAAGAACGTAAACTGATGGAGCAGCGAGAGCAGAGCCGAACTTGTTCGAGCTATGCCGAGTCGTGACAGAAGAAGACGAAGTCAAACCGTGATTAAAAAACGATAAGATATGGGATTTTGGAGTTCATTATTGAAATATGGTGGCAAGGCGGCACGAGGTACTGGCCATGTCATCGGAGTAACTGGAAAGACCTTAGGCAGTGCGGCACTCCACCCGCAACGCACCCTTATGGGAGCCGGCAAGGCTATGCAGACGGCCGCAGTGGGTAGTGCCGCAGGCTATGTGACATGGGAGAAGCTGACCACAGACAAGAGCGTGGCACGCATCGTAGGTGATGCTGTCATCGGCGAGAATGCCACGGAAGCGGTGGCACAAACCGCCAACGATGTGCAACGTCTGACGGGCAAGGCTGGTGAAGCCGTTGATGCGGTGAACACTGTAGCCGGAAAGATGGACACCCAGTTCAGCGGCATCAGTGATTTCTTTAGGAATATGTTCGGAGGCGTAGGATGCGACATGATAGGCAATCTCTTTGGCAATATCGGCAAGGGCAACGTGTCGGGTATGAGCATCGTCGGACTGGTGGCTGCCGCCTTCATGGTATTCGGACGCTTTGGTTGGATGAGCAAGATTGCGGGTGCCCTGCTTGGAGCGATGATCATCGGGAACAATTCTAAGGTGGCGCAAACTCTGCCTAACAGAGGCGGTACGTCTTCACATGGGCAGAACATGAAAGAAGCAGAGACCCAAAGCAGAGGGATGAAACGATAACCAATATACAGTGATATGAGATATACAGAAGAAATGATACTGCGCTCATCGAGCGGCTACTGTATGCCGTTTGAGGAGCCTATAAAGCAGGACGTGCAGATGTCCTTGGGTTACGGAGAGCAGAAAAATCCCGTGACGGGAGAAACATTCTTCCATCACGGCATAGACTTCTCAGTGAACCATTACCTGCTGTCGGCGGTGGCAACGGGAACCGTCTCTGCCATTGGGTCGGACGCGGAGCATGGCATCTACCAGACCATCCGCTACGGCAAATACGAAGTGACTTACAGGCATCTCTCCAATGTCTTCGCCAACTTCTCCCAAAGCGTCAAGGCCGGTCAGACCATCGCCATCAGTGGCGACCTGCTGCACATGGAGGTGAGGTTTGACGGAGAGGAAATCAATCCGTTGGAGTTCCTCACCATGCTCTACGGCAATATCAAGGCATTGGAGCACAATTCCCAAATGGGCATCAATGAACTGGACATGAACATCCCTTCACCCTACGACACCGACCGTCAGGAGATAGAGGCATTGATGCTCCGCTTCCTTCCCTCCTACTTCGAGGACCTTCAACAAGGAGCATACTCTCTGCCCGAACATACGGAGCAGTCGTTGAGAAACATCTTCTCGTTGGGAGCGAGCAAGCATTATTTCTACGAGACCATGCCGAGCATGGCTAATCCCTTGGGCATCGGCAACCGCTGTATGCCTTTGGCGACTAAGGTGCAGAACCTGCTCATTGCCGACTTTCTCAACTATCTTGCCATGCGACATCAGGTATATCTCTCCACGATGGACGAGGTGTTAAAAAAAAACTCCAAGAGCAAGCCCTGACGCATGACGGCATCATCGACCCTCTTGCCGACTTGGACGTGGATATCCAGAGCTTCGACATTCCGAGGATAGTGAGCGTCTATCCCGACCGGGCTGGCGTGAGATGGTGGACAAAGGCATGGTTCAATGGTAAGGAAGAGGGGGAACCCTCCGTGGAGATTGAGGAACGTATGGCCGTGCAGTTCATCCACTGCCAAGTGGACAAGGACGCATGGTTGGAGGAACACTATCCTAAGCAGATGGAGATATATCACAATGCCATCGAGCAGACAAAGGAACAGATATTACAGCAGTATAATATATAAACAAGGTATATGGCAGTTAAGAACAGTCAGCGATTCGCAGAGATAGAGCGTCTGATGGGCGACTACTTCGGGTGTCACCTTGCCCCCGTGATGGGCAGGGTGCAACGGGACTTGTCCAACAGACAGGCAGACGAGATGCGAGCCTACTCCAACAGTACGGCTGGCATCCTACGCTCATTGGCCACTGCCAATATGCCTGGTGATGACCCATACGCCACGCTGAAGATTACAGGCAAGTGGAACAGCAAGACCACCGAAGACTATCTGGCGATGTGCAAGGAGGCTATTGTCGGCAACAAGGATATGCAGCGTGACCTTGCCGTGATGGCTGAGGAATGGCGCAAGGCGGTGGTGACGGAGATAGGACGAGAGCGGTACGATGCACTCTCTAAACAACTCGGTTGTGATTTGGCATACGCCTATATCGATCACCGCATGGAGCAGCTGATGATAGAAAAAATGGTGAAAGACCGTATGCCAACATCTTCTGCCGACTATATCATCCGCAAGGCGGCACAAAGCAGTCTGTTCGGTCTGCCCTACGAACTGAACAAGTCACCCCTTGCCGCAGAGATAGAAGCCAAAGGAGAGGCAGCCTATAAGCCCTCTCGAACAGAGAAGGCAGCGGGATGGGCAGCCGGAGCGGGTGCCGATGTCGTGGCCATGGGAGGGATTGGCTCATGGGCAACCTTCGCCAAGTTTGTCGGTATCGATATGGTGATGAATGTCGGCATGGAGCACCTAAGCAAGAAAGGTAGCAGCCAAGAGGTCTGTGTCGAGGAGTGTATCAGCAAGGGAGTTTTCGGTACGGGCACCAACGTCTTCGCCTCATTCCGCAAACAGGCAAAAGTCATCAAGAACCACGAGAACAGCTATATCAAGGCTACCAACAGCCATTTCAAGAACAAGATTCCCACGAGCAATATCACTTTTATGGATTGGACGAAACAAACCGAGCAGACCTCTTTTCCTTGGAACAAAGGTACGTTCCTTGACCCTCAGAGAAACGAAGCAACCAAACGTACAGGCAAGTACAAGGATGTGCCCTTGATAGTTGCGCCTGGACAGGAAGACGAGTATCTGGAGGTTAAGGCGAGACTGGATGCAGAGGCTGAGAAGGAGAAGAAGGCAGAACCGAAAGAAACTCCTGATTCATCGACTGAAGAGGCAACACCATCTGTAGTCCAGCAGGAGGAAACAGCCTTACAAACAAACGAAAATGGATGGGACGGGCTGTTGCAGAGTTTTGGACTGAACGGCTTTTCAGACATCGGCAAGAACCTTGGTTATGTGTTGGCGATGCTGCCCGATGTACTGGTGGGACTGTTCACTGGCAAGACAAAATCGCTGAATATGGACAATAGCCTCCTTCCTTTGGCCTCTATCGTGGCTGGAATGTTCGTGAAGAATCCTATACTGAAGATGCTGTTGATGGGTATGGGAGGTGCCAATCTGCTCAACAAAGCGGGACATGAGGTGCTGGGCAGGAAACAGCAGGAAGGCATTGCACCTACAGTTAGTCCTGCTGCATCTCGCATTCAGTACCGCCAATATCCTGATGAACCACTCAATCCTCGTATCAGCAACCCGATGCTGCAAGGGCGGTGTCTCGTTGCCAACATTGACCATGTGCCTTGTACCATTCAACTGCCTGACAGTGTGATTGGGGCGCATCAGTCGGGGGCATTGCCGCTGAATACATTGGCTAACGCCATACTTGCCAAGAACGACCAGATGCGACAGATGGCAGCAATGCAGTACGAAGAGCAGGCACGGGAGAGCGTGGTGCGACCGAGGGGAATACAGTGAAGCCCGACAACAAAATTGTCGGGAACGGTGGCTTGGTAAGCCAATTATAGAATGTGATTGAGATAAACAAAAAGATAAAAGCATGAAAGAGAAATCAGAATTTGAGAAGCGGACGGCGGAGAAGCAGGTGTCGCTGCTCACTGAGGCACTGACGAGTGCGGTGGATGCCAAGGGACATTGGTTGAATGCAAGCGGCAAACTCTATCCGAAGCTCTATCCCAAGGGCTTTTCGGTCAGTCCGTTCAATGCCCTTGTCCTTGCCCTTGACTCCGATGCCAAGGGTTGCAAGAGCAATCTGTTTACGCAGTTCTCCGAAGCGAAGGCACGGGGTGAGAGCGTGAGGGAGCATGAGAAAGGTGTGCCGTTCCTGTATTACAATTGGAATAAGTACGTCAACCGCAACAATCCCGACGATGTCATCACCAAGGAGGCATACGCAGAACTGTCGGAACAGGACAAACAGCAGTACAAGGGAGTGAAAAACCGTGAGATCCGTGTGCTGTTCAATATCGACCAGACGCTACTGCCTATGGCTAACGAAACAGCCTACACTACGGCATTGAAGAAGGATGGCACGGTGGAGGATAGAGGTTATGGCGACAAGGAGGACAAGCAGCTGCATGGGTGCGTCAACGGATTCCTTCAGAAGATGAAGGACAACCTCGTGAATGTACGTCAGGACGGCACGGGTGTGGCGCACTACGACACCGAGAAGGATGTCATCTACCTGCCACGGCAGCGTGACTTCGAGCACTACAATGACTATGTACAGGAGATGATGCGTCAGTTGGTGTCTGCCACCGGTCATCAGCAGCGGTTGGCACGTGAGGGCATGGTCATGAAGAACGGCAAAGCCCCGTCGGAGGATGCCGTGAAGAAGGAACGACTCATCACTGAGATAGCTTCGGGCGTGAAGATGCTCGAACTGGGACTGCCTGCCCGTCTGTCAAAGGACAGCCTTAGCATGGTGGACTATTGGACGAGGGAACTGAAGGAAGACCCTTGTCTGATTGATGCCATCGAGAGTGAGGTGAACGGTGCGCTGAAGGTGTTGAAGAAAGCCGAACTGGGTGAAAAGGTGGAGTATGCCACCGACCAGCATCAGCGAGAGACGGCGCAGATACAGGTGCAGTTGCCCAACCACTACTTCGTAGCAGACGAAATCAAGCAGCATCCCAACGAGGAGCAGCGTACTGTGGTCATCGTGCGTGATGATGCCAGCAAGACCGCCGATGTGGTGCTGCCACAGGGTGCATCGTTGGAGGTGAACAACGAGATCAAGGGCATGAACAAGCAACGCTTCACCAATGCCTTGCAGAAAGAGGGTTATGACAACGTGCGTTTCTACAATCCCGACGGAGCCTTGGGCTTCCGTCCCGACGACAGTTATTTCGCCGACAAGAAAATCACGGTATCAAGACTGCGCAACTGGTCTATCGAAGACCTATCCTCGTTGGATGCTTCTGAGGCCGTAACCCACAGCCGTGACATCGGTTTCGACAATGTGCAGTTGGTAAAGGATGACAAGGAGCGGTGGGCATTGTACATCAAGCCCGAAGGTAAGGAGGGCTTTGCCGTCTATCCCGACAAAGGAGACCTCAATCATTTCTTCACCACCTTGAAGCAGTCGATGGACAACATCGAGCGTGTGCGTGAGGAACTGGCACAGAAGTATTATGCTATGGCAGAGGCGAAACCCGACCTGAAGGTGGACATCTTCGGAGGTAATGAGCAGGAGGTTGATTTGAACCGCATCCAGCGTGTGGCAGTATTCCGTGCCAAATCGGGCGAATGCCTGTGTGCAGCCACTATTGACGGCAAGAAGTTGCAGCCGAGAAGTGTCAGTCCGTCACAATGGCAACGATTGTGGGTGGCTCCTGACAGGGATTCCTACAAGCAGAACCTTGCCGCCTCGCTGTTTGCTGATGTATTGCAGAAAGACAACAATGTCGAGCAAAGTACACAAGAGAAGCAGGAAGAAGCGACGGAGGTGAAGCAAGCGGAGACGGCAATTGTCGATAAGCATGATGAACAGAAGGAAGTGGTACTTAAGGAAGATAAAAGCTCTGAACAAAGGGAAGAGAAGAAACAAGAGGAAAAGAAAGAAGAAAAGAAGGATGAAAAGGCTGTCAAGGCTGCTGTCTCTCCCCTTGTCCAACAATATCTTGACTTGAAGAAGAAGCATCCTGATGCCATTCTTTTGTTTCGCTGCGGTGACTTCTATGAGACCTACAAGGATGATGCGGTGAAGGCATCCAAAATATTGGGTATTACGCTGACAAAGAGCAATGGGCGCAAGGATGATGAAGGCAAGCCGTTGGCAATGGCAGGATTCCCATATCATGCCCTCGACACCTATCTGCCGAAGCTCATTCGTGCTGGTGAACGGGTGGCCATCTGTGACCAGTTGGAAATGCCGAAGCAGACAACATCATCGAAGCGTGGAATTACGGAGATGGTGTCACCTGGAAAAGAGACAGGAAAGCAGATGGCACAGGAAAGTCAAGAAACAGAACAACACACCAGTCTAAGGAGATAGGCTTATGGGAAAGAACGCAGCGTATGCCGCACAATATGCGGAGGAAGCCAAAGAACAGATGCGGATGTATGGGATTCCTGCCTCCGTCATCTTGGCGCAAGCCATACTGGAGAGCAGCAACGGACAGAGCCAACTGTCGCGCGAATGCAACAACCACTTTGGCATCAAGGCTACGGCATCGTGGTTGAAGAATGGCGGAGAGTATGGAGTCTATACGGATGATAGGCCCAACGAGAAATTCTGTAAGTACAAAAGCGTGGGTGACAGTTATGAGCATCACTCGCAGTTCCTGAAGCAGAACAAGCGTTATGCGCAGTGCTTCACGCTGTCGCCTGACGACTACAAGGGATGGACGAAGGGCATTGAGCGTGCCGGCTATGCCACGGGCGGCGGTTATGCTGCAAGTCTGCAGCGCATCATTGAAGCCAACGGACTGGACAAGTATGACAGTGAGGTGATGGCTGAGATGCGGGCAGAAGGTCGGTCGTTCGGGGTGGAGAATAATCCTCGTAGAGAAATGCCTGCTGCCCATGTACCGCAGTCTGCCGGGTATTCCTTTCCTGTGGAGCGAGAGGAGTTTCTCTTCATCACCTCGCCTTTCGGCAATCGCCAGGATCCGATGGATGCCACCAAGCAGCAGATGCACAAGGGCATTGACATCAAGACGAACCATGAGGCGGTGTTGGCCACGGAGAACGGCGGCAAGGTGGTGGCGGTGAACCATAATGCGAACACGGCAGGAGGGAAATCCGTCACCGTGGAATACAGCCGTGAGGATGGCAGCAAGGTGCAATGCTCCTACCTGCATCTGTCTGACATAGCAGTAAAGGTAGGTGACGTGGTTAATGCCAGTCAGAAGTTGGGGGTGTCGGGAAATACCGGCACCAGAACCACTGGCGAGCATCTGCATTTCGGAGTGAAGAGTGTATCGGCTGACGGCTCAAAAAGGGATATGGATCCAGCCGCTTATCTGGCAGAAATCGGACAGAAAGGCAACATCAAGCTACAGGCCCTGCATAACGGCAATGACCTGTTGGCAAAATACAAGAGCAATGCGCCACAGGAGCAGAAGGTTTCGTCGGAGGACTGGATGAAGAAAATCCTTTCCTCGGAGGACAGCGGCGTGGGCATTTCGGGAACGAATGACCCTATACTCGACATGGCGATGACCACCTTCATGTCGCTGATGATGTTGGCAGCGCAGATTGACAGCAATGATGAGGAACGACAAAAAGGACTTATCTCTGCCATGGCAGCCAACCGGCTCGTAGATTTGACCTCGCTTGTTCCAGGCATGAGGCAATGCACCATTACTGTGGGTGAGAACGGCAAGACTGTGCTTCATGCAGAGAGCGGTACGGTGAAGATTGACCGTGAACTGACCTCCTCGGAGATGAACCGCCTGTCGCTCATTTTGGGCAATGCCAATCTGTCGGAAGAAAGCAAACGGACGAAGATTGCGGGAATGGTGACAGGCATCGTGGCGACACAGCAGGCTTCGCAGAACTTCGAGCAAGGGATGGAGGCTGAGAGTCAACAACAAAATCTGCAAAGGAAATGAAAAGGATAGCAAGTCATCTGTGTACATTGCTGGTGGGTATGGTAGCTGTGGCAGGACACTTCATGCTTACCCAATGGCTTTTCGGTCAGACCGTGGCCATCATCTATCTCGGCTTCCAACTTATCATAGCAGCGTGGATAGTCTATGAACTGATACGTGCGCTAGTATATGATGATTGAAAAGAGATTATTGTCATTGCTAAGACATTTCACTTGGACGATGGATATGTATAATTCAAATAGTATCGAGCAATGATCAAATGTAATGTAACAGTGTGCGGAACGGTCAGCAAGGCTGCGACCTGCCGCACGAACAAGGAGGGCAAGGCATTCGTGAGCTTTGCCATGAACGTAGTCATTCCAGCGAAGAGCGGGATTAACAAGACCATCGAGGTGTCGGTCATCAAAGATGGGACACTGACGGAGGTGGGCAGCTGCAACATCGGCGAACGCATTGAGGTAGCCGGTGTATTGGTACCAAGAAAATGGGGCGATGTCCTTTATTTCAACCTGTCGGCAAGCAGCATCAGCCACCAGCCTGACGAGGCAGAGGACTGCATCAAGGGCGTGATGGAGTTCCGCGGCAAGGTGGGCAAGAGCATTGAGGACAAGACGGACAAGAATGGTGTGCCGTACTGCCAGTTCTCCGCTTTCAGCGCAGAGAAAGTACAGGACGGATTTGAATACATCTGGGTAAGTTTCTTCCTATTCGATGGCAAATGCGAGGCATGGCTGCAACCAGGCGTGAAAGCGAACATCAAAGGGGCATTGTCTGTCAGTGTCTTCAATGACAAACTGGACTTCTCCTGCCGAGTGTCTGAAATGAGCGAATATGTTCCGCAGCCCTATAATGGTTAATTGACTATGGGAAAGCCTTATGCTAAGGAAGGTCCGAGTGCCGAAGACAAGGCACTCGACCTGTTTGCCGATATGATGATTGAGCGTATTCAGTCGCTGTCGGGCAAAGACGGATGGAAAAAGCCCTGGTTTACTGAAGGTGCGTTGCAATGGCCGAAAAACCTGAACGGACGAGAATATAATGGCATGAACGCTATGATGTTGCTCCTGCATTGCGAGAAGGAGGGTTACAAGATTCCTCGCTTCTGTACCTTCGACCGCATACAGCAGTTTAACAAAACTGGCAAGAAAGACGAGGAACAGAAGCCCCGTGTGTCAGTACTGAAAGGTGAGCATTCTTTCCCCGTGATGCTCACCACGTTTACGGTGGTCAATAAGGAAACAAAGGAACACATCAAGTGGGAGGACTACAAACTGCTCTCTCAGGAAGAGCGCGAAAAGTACAATGTATATCCAAAGCTTCAGACTTACCATGTCTTCAATGTGGCGCAGACCAACCTGAAGGAGGTCAGACCAGAGTTTTGGGAGAAACTGGAACAGGAATACTCGATGCCCAAGGTAGAGAAGGACGAGCAGTTTGCCTTTGAACCCGTGGATAGGATGATAGCGGACAACCGTTGGATATGTCCCATCAAACCGATGTTCGGTGATTCCGCCTATTTCTCCATCAGCAAGAATGAGATTGTGATGCCTGAGAAAAGGCAGTTCAAGGATGGGGAGTCTTTCTACTCGAACCTTTTCCACGAGATGGGACACTCCACGGGTGCGGAGGGACAGTTAGACCGCATCAAGCCCGCTACCTTCGGCTCGGCAGAGTATGCACGCGAGGAACTGGTGGCAGAACTGACGGCTGCGCTGACCGCTCAGCGGTATGGCATGACAAAGCATCTGAAAGGAGATTCGGCTGCCTATTTGAAGTCTTGGCTGGATTCGCTGAAGGAGTCGCCGCAGTTCATCAAGACCACGCTACTCGATGTGAAAAAAGCTACCTCAATGCTCACGCAGCATATCGACAAGATTGCTATGGAGATAGACCAGGAGAAAAAGGCTGAGCAGGAAAACGGGCAAGGGAAAAGTTATCTATCCATAGATGACGGCGACCATGCAGTCTTGGCATATAATGGTTCTGCTGTATATATCCAGCATCATGAGAAGGAGGACTCTGTAAAGATTGCTGTGCCGACGAGTAACGGTCTGGAAGTGAAACTCTCTGTTCCTTACGACCACGGCAAAGACCTTGACACCAATTATCAGGAGGCTTTTGCCCAGTACAAAAGCCTGACAGAGCCTTCACAATCGAAAGAAAACGTCTATTATGCCTCCATCGCCTATCTCCAATCAACGGATGACACATCGGAACTGGATAAGCTAAAGGAGAAAGGTGACTATCAAGGACTGCTGACGCTTGCCAAGGAATACTATGACGGGAACGGCATGGACGAGGAGCAGACCTACAGGAAGCCGTGCCAGAACAGAGGCGATGACCTGCTAATAGAGGACAAGGACTTTGCAGTGGTCTATAACGGGAGTGTCGGCGGTACGTATGAGGTGTTCCTGAAGCATACGGAGCAAGAAGTGCGTGACCATATCACTCGCTATGGCATAGGACGTGCCAGTGAGGACGTGAAGGCTGTGGCGAGGGAGATGACCGCCGAAGAGTTTTCGGAATTGGCGCAGCGAAAAATGCCGATATTCCAAATGCCGAATGGTGGTTTGCTGAACCTGCAATATAACAAGGATAAGGATAGCCTGGATGTGGGGACTGTGACCAATGCAGGACTCTCTGTGAAGCATACCTTCCCTTTCAGCCACAACCATTCTATGGACGCAAACATCAGCTCTGCGTATGAGCAACTGCTTGACATGGAGGAGTACCAGAAGGAAGAGGTACAAGAGGAGCACGTTGCCAAGTCCGCTTTCCGAAGATGAGAGTAGTATCGTAGTATATACTAATCGTAGGCTTTACTACTCATAGTAGGTACTAACAATAGTCAGCCGCAAGGAGTAATGTCCCTGCGGCTGATTTAATTTGGGGTCATTCCATATTATGAAGGAATGCTTGTAAATCCTCGTCTGGAATGCTCTTCAGTTTCACCGGCTTGAAGCCGTCCAACTGCTCCACTTGAAATATCTCGTCCACTCCATATTTGGAGCCATCCACCTTTACGCTCTCCATTTCATTGACGGAGGTATAGCCATACTCCGTTTCATGCAGACCGCATACGATGGTGAACAACGTGGTGTCGTTACCTTCCGGCTGTCCTTCAAGTACGAACCAACGGACGTGTCCGATGAAGAATATTGCCACACAAACGGCATCCTTGCCTTTGCCGTCCTGTGAATACAGAGGATAGGATTTCAGTATCTCCTCCAATACGGGTGTAATCAATCTGCTTGCCATAGTCAATCGTTGTTAAGTGTTCTGTAATACATTCTGTTCTCTACAAGGTGTTCGATGGCCTCTGCTGCCAATCGGCACACCCACTCGTCACGCTGGTCATAACGACCTTTTTGATAGTCGTTGGCAAGGCGTTCCAAGAAGGCAAACACCACCTTGCCCTTTTCGTTGATAAGATAGCGATGGTCATCTGCAAGGGCATTGCCTACCTTGGCGGCTGACCCCATCTGACCGTTTACGAACCGTGAGAAGCACTCGACAAATGCCTGCTCGTTTTCTGATAATCTGTGTAATTCCATACGCAAAGAAATTATTTGTTCAACTTGTTTTTCTTCCCTCCTTTTGAAGCCTTTCGGCTCCTCTTGTCGGGAACTGATTTTTCGTGCATCAAAAGACTGCGGAATGAGGGCGATAAGGCAAGAAAACAGACGGAGGAGTTAATGAAATACCCAAATCTTTGATTTGCGGAAAGCTGTCGTTCAGTCCTCTGCCTGTTAGCATGGCGGTACTTGACCATTCGCCCGGGCAGTAACTTTGCAAAGAAAAATGGGCATCGGCAAGTGGAATAGACACTACAAAACAGGAAAATCATTGATTTTTAGTGCATTTTTCTTTATTTCTTTCTTTGATTTAGGATAAAATATATAACTTTGCCTCCGAAAAAGTGTCACAAGTGACAGTTTTTCGTAAAATATGATAGTAAACAGATATAGATACATAGAACAGTTGAGCCGTTCAAAGAACAACGGGCTCATAAAGATAATCACAGGATTGCGACGTTCAGGCAAGTCGTTCCTTCTGAAGAAACTCTTTCATCAGCATCTATTGGATGAGGGCGTGAGAGAAGACCATATTCTCGTCATCGACATGGAGAGTAGGAAGAACAGAGAGTTCAAGAACCCGGACTACCTGTTGGACTGGGTGGAAAAGATGATGATTGACTATGAGACTTATTATATCATCATCGACGAGGTGCAGGAGGTGGAAGACTTTGTAGAGGTGCTCTCTTCCTTGTCAGTTACCGAAGGGGCGGATGTGTATGTCACAGGCTCCAACTCGCGTTTCCTGTCCTCTGACCTGGTGACGGAATTCCGAGGCAGAGGTGACGAGATACATGTGTGGCCACTATCCTTCAAGGAGTTCATGACGGTGTATGATGGTTCGAAAGAAGACGGTTGGGCTGAATACAGACTGTACGGAGGTTTGCCGCAACTACTTACACAGGTTGGGGATGAGAAGAAGGCTGATTTCCTGCGTCGCCTTTATCGCACGGTATATCTACGTGACATCTACGAGCGGAACAACATAGAACTGAGACCTGAATTTGAAGAATTGTCGAAGACCGTAGCATCCAGTATAGGAGCACCTGTCAATGCACTGAATATAGCCAATACGTTCAAGTCCGTAAGCAATGTGCAGAGCATAACCGACAAGACAGTGTCGGCTTATCTGGAATATATGCAGGATGCTTTCCTTATCGAAAAATCCGAAAGGTTCGACATCAAAGGACGGAAATACATAGGTTCGTTGTCCAAGTATTATTATCAGGACGTAGGTCTGAGGAATGCTATTCTGTCGTTCCGTCAGAGCGAGCCGACACATATCATGGAGAACGTCATCTACAATGAGATGCGTATGCGAGGATGGCTCGTGGATGTGGGTAACGTCTATCATCGAGTGAGGAATACGGAAGGAAAGCAGCAGAGGGTGACATTGGAAGTGGATTTTGTCTGCAACAAAGGGAGCGAGCGGATCTACATCCAGTCGGCGTGGCGTATGCCCGATGCAGAAAAGATGGAACAGGAGAAACGGTCGTTGCGTCTTGTAGATGACTCTTTCCGCAAACTGCTGATCGTGGGAGAACATACCAAGCAGTGGAGCGACGAAAACGGCATACAGATAATGAGTATATATGACTTCCTGCTTGACTGGTCAAGTACTGAGAAACACGGATAAAAAAAAGATATGCGCATAGAATATGCGTTAATACATATATGATTAAGGGAGGGCCTATCCATCACGGACAAGCCCTCCCTTTCTAAAATTTATCAATGAAAAAAAAGTTTTAGTGCTCTTGTTCGGAGCTGTATGTCTGGCTATAGATACAGCAGGATTCTGGTATGGCGGTTCGCCTCATTGGGCGAGTAATCGTCAATGCCGCCATCGAAAATCTGAGAGATGGTGCCATTTTCCATACCACGTTTCATCAGTTCCTCTGCAATGAATCTGGCACGGGAACGGCTGAGGTTATCATTGATGGCTTCACTGCCTGTGGCACTGTCGGCAGCGCCGATGACCTTAACTTTCAAGCCATATTTCTTGGCGATGCGTGCTACTTCGTCGAGATTGACGAGCTGTGACCTGTTGAGCAACCTGTCAGTGCCAAGTTCAAAGAAGAAATAGATGGGCGCACCTATGCAAGCCTTTCCTGAGTGGATGAGCGATAGGTAATCGTCTTCCGGCTCACCTTCAGCATTGCCATATTCTTCTGTACAAGAGGCGGACTCCATGACCTTTGTCTTTTGACCATTACCATACTTGTCTCTCATTCTTGCACGCAGCGAGTTGAGACCGCTGTAGTCGTTTCGAGGATAGCCATTTGTGACGGAAGAAGCGGCATCGTCAGAAAAGAGGTGGCCGTACTTGTCCAGAAGTCCCTCGATGGCAAGAATCTTGCGCAGCTGCTCCAGAGTCTGACAATCTCGATCGTGCTGGGCGTGATAGCGGCTGTTGCTGTCAGAAAGGGATGAGGCGTATGCCGAAAGCCATTCGTTCTGTGCGATGTACGGGCGAGCGTCTATCACTCGCTTCCAGCCAGTCTTGCCGATGCGGACAGAGAGGCCGAGGGATGCGGACAGCAGATGGTCGCCAAGGCGGTGTGCCTTGCCATAGCCGTCAAAATCCTGCATGGTGGTCATGTTGCCTATCTCTGCCGTAACAGCAATGCGTGGGGAGAGATGATACTGCCCCTGTATGCCGTAGGAAATGGCAAAGGGCTTGTGGGCATTCACCTTGTTGTGCAGCATACCCACGCCCACGTATGGAATGACACTCCATCTGGCAAGAGTGTGTACATCGTCCTTGTAGAGGTTGCCGAGGACATTCCACATGAAATCAGCACGCAGGTACTGGTAGTCCTGCGAGGAGTTGTTGCAGTCGTTGAACTGCATACCGCCATAGTTCAGACGACCGCCGACGGAAGGTGTGAACCATTTGCCGATCGACACGGAGAATGCCGGTTTCATGCGACCGAATAGGTCGTTGCATCCGAGCGGTTTGCCGAGGAAGACCGTAGTTCCTCCTGCCGCTTGGACAAACCAGTTGTCCGTCCATGGCGAAGCTACCAATGCCCCTTTCATGTAGGAAGGTTTAAGCGGACGAAGCATACCGTCTGCCGAAAGTCTGCATACAACGGTGGTGGTGTCCGCCGTGCGGTGATAGTCTTTGGCTTGCGCACCCAATGAAAGGGCGAAGCCAAGGGATAGAATAAGTATTTTTCTCATGTTGTTCAATTTAATCTGGTGAATACTATAACAGGTGATACGTGACAGTGCCGCTTATCGTTTCTTCCTTTTGCCGGAAGAGGGGCGCATCATGCGTGCAGCTTTCATCATGCAACGGCGTGCCCAAGCGCGTTCATCCTCGTCATCGTCACGTCCCCATTTGAGGTCGGACGAACTGCCGCCACCGCCATGACCTTCGGCAAAGGTGGTGGCATCATCGACGTAGCCGAGGAATAGAAGCGTGGCACAGTACATCACCTCCGTTCCATTCTCCGCAAAGGCCTGAAGCAGGGAACCGTCAAACACGTCCTTGCCCTCATTGGAAAGCCGTGCCACACGTTCGGAGAACTCGCTGACCATGTTTTCGAGAAGGGCATTTCTGAGAACGGTGTCCGCACCTTGTCGGATAGTATCGGAATATCTGTGTGCCTCCTGCCGCAACTCCTCCGTGCGCTCCTTCATGGCGGTCATCTCCTCACGCAGGGCATCGAGCTTGCGGTCAGCCTCTGAGAGCTTCTCCTGCTTGTCGTCCAGTTTCGACTGGATAGCGGACAGTTCCTGCTCCAGCTCTTGGACTTGCTGACGGAGAGCATCAGGATTGTCGTGACCTGCAAGAATCTGCCGATGCAATTCAGCAAGTGCCGCCTCCTTCTCAGCCTTCTCCTGCAAGAGGTTGTTGACCATTGAGGTGAGTCCTTTTACTCTCCGCTCTGCCAGACGGATGTCCGATTGGAGCGAGGCGAGTGTCCGCTGATGGGTGGCGACGGACTGCTCAATGGTGGTGCACTGTTCTGACAGCTGGCGGCGGTATTCTTCGGTGGTGCGGTGGCGTGCTCCCGTCTCTGAGACGGAAGTTCCGCGCTCCATGCCCCAACGCTTGTTGACATCGGCAAATTCGCTGTGCAGGGCTTTCATCCTGGCAGAAAACTCGTACTTGTCCTTTCCGGCGAATATCTGTTTGTATGCAAACTTGCCGTCCTTGATTGGCAAGAGGGTGCAGTGAACGTGCGGATTGGTTTCGTCCAAGTGTAAGATGAAAGCGACGATGTTCTCCTCACCGTATTTGTCCGCAACAAAGCGGTAAACATCCTTTGCCCATTCCTCAATGTCCTTGCATCGGGTTAGATGCGAATTGTCCGCTCCGTGAGTGAGATTCACCTTCTGGTCACCGAATGCCAATTCTGTCATACGTTCTCGTGAGCCTCCGAAGATGAAATTGACCACTGTGCGGAAGCGTGGCTCTGCCAGTCCCTCGTTGGGGTCTTTGATTCCACGGCTCCGCAGGATGTCTGCCATGCGCTCCGGGATGCTTCGGCTCTTGTCTATAGGACAAACCTTGCCGCCCCGAACCTCGAAGTTGAGCCGCTCACGGCTGCGGTCGTAGTTGCCTGTTGATTCAGCGGATCCCCAACCCTTTTCCGTCCAACGGCGTTGGTGCTCGTTGCTCTGTGCTGTGGTGATTCCCTTAGATGGTCGGAAATCCATAACCTGTTTTGGTGTTGCCATAACCTATTTCCTTTTATGTGTGTACAACTCTCCTGTCTCCAGCTTGCTGCTTGTAAGGACAGCCTCCCGATGGTCGGAGACCAAGAGGGGTATTAGGCTACCCAAATTCCCTCATTTCCGACCAACGGGCAAGCCCGATTATTTTACAGCAATGGCAGACGTGTAAACACTGTGCCAGTAGAAAAGAAGAAGCGTTGTACGGTGATTATTAGAGGTTAATACAGCCTTTTGATGGACAGGAGCCCTCTTGGTTGGCTACAATGGCAAGGAACGGTCGGCAGAGTGACTGAAACTGTGACTTGATGGCTGCGCTTTCCTGATGCAAGGCTGGTGAGCTGCCATCCAATGCCAATTCTGATATTGCCTTTGCCGCCTCGATGAATGAGAGCCAGTCTCCTCCCAGGTCTTTGTAAAAGAAGGGAAGAAGGGAGGTAACGAGGGCGTTATCTGTTTCCTGCGAAAGCACCTGATGGAAGGTGGCTTCGCAGACAGCTGTGAGTGCAGTCATACAAAAGGCGTGTCCTACAGATTCGGGAATGTTTCTTCCGCATGGCACCTTGCCAATTGAATTGCCATTGTCGGCTTTCTGCAAGATAATGGCTACTTCCTCTGTTGCATCTTCGTAGAGTTGTTCACATTCCGAGGCGCAAGCCGATGCGGACATCTTGCCGCTTCGCCATTCGTCCAATGCGGTACACATCTTCTGGCGGAACACATCCAAGGCTGCGTCAATCGGAGAAACGGCAGGTGTCTCAGCCAACATCGGGATGGTGATGATTTGGCTCTTCGTGAGACGGGTGACGGAAATCTGGTTCATCTTCTCCAACTGCTCGATGAAGGTGCGGACAGTGGCGCGGTGCCAATGCCAGCATCCTGCCAGTTCGGTAATGGTGATTACAAACTGCCCGTTGGACAGGCTGAACTCCTGCTTGCACAGATCCTTGGGGATGTACTGTACAGAAGCCTTGTCTACAAGGTCAAGGTAGGCTTCGAGCTTCGACAGCCTTATCCCGGACCTCTCTTTCAAGAACTCCAACAGGGACATCCGTTCAGACATCTTGCCGGAACTCGTTCTATGTTTCTGTTTCTTCATTTCAATAATCTGTTTGGTGAATACTGTTGTTTGTCGCCAGCTCCATTATACAAAAGGAACGGCATGATACAGGTGATACTTAATAGTAGTATATGATGAGCATTTCTGTGTCTTCGAGGAGCATCTTGCGGTCAGCCTTGTTCTTCCACAGCGATATGACTATGCGCGAGGGATAGAACAGTGATGCCAGAAGGACAAAGGAGATGGTGACAGCAAGCGTGAACAGATGAGGAGTGAAGACAAACACCACTGCCGCCAACGCGGCGATGCAGAAGGGTGTCCGCTCCTCGTGCAGACGCTGTAGCCACCTCTCCACATCCATAAAGACAAAGAATATGGCAAACGCTATGGTGGAAGCCACTACGCCTATGTCGTTATAGTGTACACAGAGGTAGAGGAAGTGGAACACGTACAGCAGGATGAGCAGCATCAACCGGTAGAGCTTCCTTGCTGTCACAAGCGCGGTCATGCGCAGATAGAACCGTGTCATAAACTGTCTGCGGCTTCTGTGCAGAATCATCGTCACAAAGAAGAACGCTGACATCAGGATGAGAAACAGTATCTTACTTGTCATAATATGTATAGCATGTGAATAATGGAAGTGGACTCAGGTCGGGCTGGACGACACCGTGTGTGGCAGTGGATATGATACGCTCCACATCCTCCAGTGTCAGTTCTCCCTTGATTATTCTCTGACGGAAAGCTCCGTCGGTTGTCCGAAGGCTCTTGATAGCCTGTTCCAAGTCGTACTCGGCTATCTGCCACACTTGCCCTCTCGTGTAGGGGAAATGATGGTGGATGGCCTTGACCACAAGCACACGGCTGAGGATGTCGGTCATTCTGCCGTTCCTGACTATCGTGTGGTTGCGGACAGTGGCGATGCTCTCAATCTCCAGCCATGTGCGGTGACGGTCGAGAAGATGGATAATCTTCATGTAAAGCGTTTCCTTCATCAGATGGTCGGGAGCTTGTGGCATGACTTTGGCCTTTGTTGTGGACAACAGAATGGAGCGTTGTTGCGGTAGAACAGGACTGTCATCTGGCAAATGTAACTTTCAAATGAAGTCGAGCAGGACTTCCTCCTTGGGCTTCATGTATTTGAAGAACCCGTTCTTGCAATGCAGACTGAGGTCGAGGCATACATCTGCCGACATGTGCTCCAGCGAGTCATAGATGGTCACTTTTATCTGGCTGACCATGCCACGCTCATCTGTGGAGCCGTTGACCTTGAACATCCGTCCGAAAGAAGGGTTGGAATAGGCACAGCAGCTGTGTCCGAACTCCGTATGACGGCTTGGAATGTGGTGATAGAGGATTATCATTTCCATCTCGTCTTCGAGCATATCCATCACCTCCTCTATCGTGAAAGGGGTGTTCAACTGGAAAGTAAGAAGCACGTAATCGTCATACTTGACAGGCTTCTCCATCTTGCGCTTGTCCAGCAGTTCTGGCAACTGCAAAGGCACGACGGCAAGGAAATCATCGCAAAACTGTTCTAACATAATCGTATTCTCTGTTTGGGGTGTTTATAATCTTGTGACATAAATCTTCATCATGAGCATGGGCATATCCGACAGGCGTTGCTTGTCGAGGTGCAGTTTCTTGGCCAGACCGTCCATCTCCTTGGGGAGCGCATCGGCTATTTTGTAGAGGTCTGCCTTGTCCTTGTCGGAGAGCACGCTCACGGAAAGGTCATCCATCGTCATGAACGGCTGCATCATCATCAGGAGGTAGGCGTGCATGGTGTGCTCGTCCTTTACCCTGCCACTATTCAGATCCTCGATAGCCGCTTGTGCGTTGCGCAGCAGACGGTGGTTGGTGCGCATGGAGAGGTATATCATTGCATCCTTGTGGGACAAATCCTTGCGGTCGGCGGCACGGAGTATCTCCCGACAGCAGTGTTCGGTGTTTCGTCTGATGTCACCGATGTCATCGTCAGCAAAATCCGGCAGGTATTGCAGGAAGGATTTGAAATACAAATGCTCTTCCTTGATGAAAGCGAGCAGGTCTTCCTTGCCGTGAATGCCTTGCTTGGCGGATTTTTGCAGGAACAGCAGGTAACGCTTCAGTACCGCCTGTTTACCACCTTTATTATATATAGGCAGGCTATCCAAGGAAGCGAAGAATGGCTGTGCTTCCTTCACGGCTTGCTGTAGTTCCTCATCACCAACATGGGAAGAGGTCTGTTCTCTGAGATAGAGCAGGTCGTGAAAGGTGCGTTGCTTAGACATCGCCATACGGCACAGCTCGATGTGGATGGAGTCGTTCAACTCATGATATACCGTGAACGGGTATGAGTGGGCTTTCCTGACAGTGTCACGTGAGATGCACGATGTCACGGAATCGTCCAACACGCGCCATTCGTTGACAATCTTAACTAATGTCTGAATTGAGACCTTGCCGTTCTGTCGAAGAGTGGTCAGAAAGCCATGATACTCTCTGATGGCTTCATCGCTCGAATGGAACGACTTCGTGCCGTTTCCGTCTGAACATGCTGTCAGCATGACTACGGCAAACGCAGTGGCAATACAAATGGCAAGTCTGATACAGCCATGCGAGTTTGATTTTGCATTATGCAATATTTGCTTCATGCAATGGAGGTTGGTTTGTCCTCCGAAAAGTTGGGTTTCATATTTCATTGTTGTCATTATTTTGAGTCTGATTTTGAAATTGACGGTGCAAAGTTAATGCGTTTCAGCGATATATTTGCAAGAATGACAGTAAGTTTAATCTTATTTGTGTATCATACTTGCGAGTATGATTTTCAATGAAATCAAGTGAAAAGAAAATGGCAAATTATCGTGTTTAAGTATGATTTTTCGTTCAAGTATGATTGTTTCTCGGAAAAATAGTGTACCTTTGCACTTGATTTCATTTAATAGCGTACAACAGTATGGCAAAAGTAGGTTACATCTTTATCGCCACCAATGGCGAAGAGTATGCAGAAGACAAGGCTTGGATGCAGCAATACGGCTGTGTTCAGGTGATAGAGGAACTGTCCGAACACGAGAGGCTGCGCCCGATGTGGAAGCAGCTCATATCGAGTCTGGAGCGCGGCGACGAGCTGGTGGTGTCGAGGTTCAGTAACGCACTGCGTGGCACCCGTGAACTGGCTACATTCATAGAATACTGCCGTGTGAAGGTGGTTCGCATCATCTCCATCCAAGACCGCATCGATACGTTTGACGAACTTTTCCCCGACACCAAGCCCTCACAGGTCATCCGTATGTTCGGGTCACTCTCTGAGGAGTGTGCCGTGCTGCGCAAGGCATCGGCACACATCATCCATCTGCAACAGAATATCCGGCCGCCCAAGAAGTCGGAAAGGGCACTGTCGAAACTGGAGCGTGAGAAGAATATCGTGAACATGTACAACGAGGGGCACAGCATAGATGACATCTTTGCCATCAGCGGCTTCACAAGCCGAAGTTCCGTGTTCCGCATACTCAACAAGCATGGTGTGACGCTGAACCGTGGACCTCATAGTGGACCGCTGAAGAAAAGGAATAAAGAATAAACAAAAAACAGATACAATGAATAAGACATTCAACATCTACTGTGATGAAAGCACCCACATGGTGCATGACGGTCATCCCTACATGCTTTTGGGATGTACAAGTATAGCATACACACAAATCCGCATGGCAAAAGATGCCATAAAAGATATTAAGAAGAAGCACGGCTATAGTGATGAGCTGAAATGGACAAATGTCCACGAGGCCACGTATAAAGTCTATGCAGAGCTTATAGACTGGTTCTTTATGAATGACATGGAATTTAGGGCTGTGGTTGTTGACAAGAGTCAGATTGACGAGAAACGAGAAGACTATACGTTTAATGATTTCTACTTTCGCATGTACTACCAATTGCTGCATCACAAGATGGACATGGATTATACATATAACATATATATGGATATCAAGGACACATGCAGTAGCGATAAGCTGGAGAGGCTCAGAAAAATAATGGAATACAACTCTTCCATTGGCAGGTTTCAGTTTATACGTTCACACGAAAGTGTCTTCATCCAATTGGCAGATGTTCTAATGGGAGCCATCAACTACAACCTTAGATATGAAAAGGGAGAAGTTGAAGGAAGGGTGAGAGCCAAAATGAAGCTGATTGAAAAGATAAAAAAACACAGTAATATCAGTCTCAACACCACAACTCCCAAATTTAGAAAGAAGTTTAATTTGTTTTTTATCGCACTGAAATAGCCAATGAGCAGTTTGAATATTATCAAGAAATACCCTGAGCTGCTGGAACTGGCATATCTCAGTGAACGAGAAAGAGAGCATGATCTTCATGCAATATTCAAGCGTGATATAGAAGATAACTGTCAATTCTCATTCAGAGGGTGGCGCATCTATCCTATAAAGACAGATGGCGAGATTGACATGGCAAGATTGTTCAAGCATCTTACCTGTGAAGAAATCATGGTTGAGAACGAAGACGGTACGACTTATCCAAAGCGAGTATTCGAGATGGCTCGTTCACAAAGGCTTCATTGGATAAATCACCATGTGAGAGAATTGACACCAGACAATCTGGATGTATTTACCATAGAAGAGAGGGACGGCAAAAAGCGTAAGGTCAAGAAAACATACATCTATGATAAAGTGGAAAAGTATGTTATTGTCTTGGAACAACAACGTAGCAACGGATTCTATCTGTTGACAGCATACCATCTTAACAAAGAGTATGGACTAAAGGCTTTGGAAAAGAAGATGAAAAAGAGATTGCAGACACCACTATAAAACGCAAGACCCGAATTGCATCAAAGGCAACCGGGTCTCGAAACTCCTTCTATCTATAGATGAGCGCTGCAAAGGTACGAATATTCTTTGAAATAACGAAGGTTTTTCATTGAATTCTTCTCGATTTTAACATTTGCAGGGCAGTATTGTAAGATAACAGGAAAGAAAATAGCATAATTTTACAGAAAATCGTAATGGAAACATTCAAAGACGTTATATCAAGTGACCAACTTGTCTTGGTCGATTTCTTCGCCACCTGGTGCCAGCCATGCAAGATGATGCACCCCATCCTTGAGCAGGTGAAGGAAGTGTTGGGTGACAGAATCCGCATCATCAAGGTAGATGTGGACAAGTATGGGGTGACTGCAAGTCAGTATGGCATACAGTCTGTGCCCACATTGATGCTGTTCAGACGCGGCGAAGTGTTGTGGAGGACGAGCGGTGTGATGCAGAAATCAGAGTTGCTGGCAACGATTGACCCGTTTTTAAGATAAAAGAGCAGAAATGTCAAAATCTAAATTAAAGTCTGTCCTCATGTCCATGGACAAGAGTGAAATAATAAAAATGGTATTGGAACTTTATTCTGCACGGAAAGAGGCAAAGGAATATCTTGACTTCTATGCAGAGCCGAATGAGGGCCAGAAGCTGGAAGAGTATAAGCACATCATACGGGAAGAGTTCTATCCGAGCAGAAACAGAGAGCCAAAGACACGCTTCTCAGTGTGCCGCAAGGCATTGTCCGACTTCAAGAAACTGAAGCCTTCGGAAGATTCAGTCGCAGAATTGATGGTGTTCTATATGGAGAATGCCTGTCAGTTCACTTATGACTATGGAGACATGTGGGAGCAATTCTATGATTCTGTTGAGAGTAATTTCGACAAGACATTGCGCCACATCGTGCTTTATGACCTTTGGGACAAGTATGATTCCCGAATCAAGCAATGCCTTCGTTGGGCAAGCCCTTGTGGATGGGGATTTCCTGACGCACTGAATGATATGTATGAGGAAATGAAGGCGCAAAATGAGGAACTCCGAAAGAAATACAGGAATTTCAAGATGCCCATCAACGCTGATTATTAAACGAATATACTCAAATGGGGAAACCAAAGAAAAAACATAAGAAAGCGAAACAACTGCCCTTAAGCAAAGAAGAGCAGATTTTTCAAGCGGCAAGAGACCTTGCAGCTGAAATTGGCATATCCTATTCTGAGGCATTAGGGTTTACTTTGGGCATAAAGGACGTAACGTATGGTTGGGAAGAAGACTATACGGAAGAAGAGTTTCAGGCACTGATTGACCACGCTGTGGGAGACACTGATTATGAGCACACCCTCTATTGAATCATCTACACGAGAGGAACGTTTGGATTACGTTCTGAATGAATGGAGATGTCTGCACAACTGTGAGCTGTGCGGTAAGTGCCATATTCTGAAAGGCAGAAGCGAAGAAATACTCTATGCAGACTATATAGACGGCAAGCGGTCATATATGGATATAACATTAGAAATCAGAAGCAACAGATAATGATGTCACAGAAATACATATATCCATCGTTGTTCCAAGAGGAAGAGCCGCAAGAAAGCGTTCCTGGTGATAAGAAAGAGTATGACCTGACGAATCTCTTTGAGAGATTGGCAAAGTCTGATTTTCGCAGCCGGTTCCATCTGTCCAAGCAAGACAGGGAGTATGTAATGGAAAAGGGATTGCCGACGATACGAAAACACGCAGAGGACTTTGTGGCAAAAAGACTTGCTCCGGCTGTCATACCGAACGACGGCAAGCAGACTCCCATGCGTGGGCATCCTGTTTTCCTGGCTCAACATGCCACTGGCTGTTGTTGCCGGGGATGCTTCTTCAAGTGGCATCACATCTCAGCAGGCAGGGCACTGACCAAGGAAGAACAGGAATATGCTGTTGCCGTATTGATGGCATGGATTGAAAAACAGATGAATAAAGGATGAAGATAGAAGAAGCCATAGTATATGTGATGGTAAAGCGAAATGGCGGCATGACAACCGACCAGATTGCCGATGCCATCAATCGTCATAGGCTGCACCTGAGAAAGGACGGTCAGCCTGTGACAAGCAAGCAGGTGTATGCAACAATCTGCCGTTTCCCTGAAATGTTCACAAAAGAAGCTGGCAGAATCATGTTAATGATATGACGTAACGATATGACAATAGATACAACCAACATGTGCTCACACCTTCAGAAGAAGTTGTTTGAACCAGAAGGTGTGTATTATCCTATATGGCAAGCCATGCAGGATGATGAGACCTTGACAGCAGTGGTACGAAGCAGACAGCTGCACATCTACAGAAACGGGAAGAAAATTCTCGTTCTGGCAGGTAAGGCACAACCGAAGATTATAAGGGAAGACAAAATACAAGAGTTAATAACAAGATTATAAACAAAACATCAAATCATCAAAACAATGGACGCAAAAGAAAAAGTATTGGCAACAATGAAAGAGGCTGGTCAGCCTCTCAACGCAGGTAAAATCGCAGAACTCAGCGGTCTCGACCGCAAAGAGGTAGATGCAGCCATGAAGCAGCTGAAAGCAGAGGGTGCAATCGTCTCTCCTGTGCGTTGCAAATGGGCACCTGCAGAGTAAGGTTTATACTGCTGTCTTGAAATATAGGCAGCAGTATCTTTATTTTTATCAAAATGTTAAGGTGAGGAATCTGAATATCCTTGCCTACGGACACAATTATCCGCTGCATCTTTTTGGGGTAAGGTGCAGACGTATGGCTGTCAGCGTATCTTGGTTTAAAGACGCTTAGCGGTCACGGCGGAAGTCGTTTCGTCTCTCTCCGCCGAACAAAGCTCTGAGCACATTGCCCAAAGCTCCGAACACGAAGTAGCAAACGATGATTGCAACAATATCGTCCATAAGCATTTTCTGTTTTATGGGTTATACACTATTATGAAGATTCACTATGTCCAATCCCTGCCTCTTGGCTTCTCTGACGGTGTAGAACGTGCCGCCCTTGGGATTGCCATCGAAGTAGGCTATGAGACGTGAACTGCGGTTGACCATATAGTCGTTGCGCCTCAGAAGGCAGCCATTGTAGTATTGCTCGCTCAATACGACCACGTCATCCACGATGCGCAGGATGGCATCATACTTGGCTTGCTCTTCCTTGCTCCACCGGTCAGACTGACCACGGAACGGCACAACGGCTATCACCTGCAAGTCCTTCAACTCGCATTGCAACGAAAGGGCGGCTTCTGCCGCCAGCAGGTCAAATCCCATTGCCATGCCACAATAGAAATACCGGTAGCCGTCGGCATACGCCTTGGCTATCTCCGATTTGAGACATTGCTTCAACTCCCTCCGCTTGGCGAAAGGTACGCTGCGGTGTCCGCTGAAGCATACGGACACTGCCTTGTCGTACTTTGTCATACTTTACCTTACTTTATAATGTGTGCGTGCGAGGAACATACCGCCAATAACACATGCCCCGAGCCTTTCGAGTTGGTTGGCATACTTGGCATAGCTGAGACCCTTGGTTATCACATCGTCAAAGACCAACACCATTTTGTTGTCGAAGAACGGCTCATCAAACTCAACGACATTCGCCTTGCGGACTTCATCCTCGTTCTTGCGGTTATCGTGGATGGTCTTACGCTCTCCGCATACCCTCACGTGCTCGTAGCCGTTTTCCGCTCCTGTCAATTCACACACCCTGTGGCAGAAAGCCTTGTAGCGGAGTTCGTTGCTCTCGCTTGTGGATGCTGGAACGGGGGCGAAGACGATGTTCACGCAACCCTTGCCGTAGAGTGTCAGCATATTCTCTGCGGTGCGCTGCGCCACTTCCTCGTAGGCTCTTCCGTCCTTGAAGTCAAACACTAATTGTCTGTCGGCAATCTCCTTCTCACCCACATTGCGGATGCGTGCGGGATAGTATTTGCAGAACCAAGTCTGAGGCTTGTCTAACTGCTTTTGGATTTGATAGTCATTCTTGTGTGCCATTGCTCTTATGTTTTTTCTTCCCTTATTTCGGAGGCTTTTCCTGCCTGCCCAAGGGATATTTTTTGCTTTCCAAGAGTGATGGCGATCAAAAAGCCAAATCGGGAGCGAAAAATACGCTCTGCACGCAGAGGAAGATTTTTCGGTCAAATGCAATGGACGATTTGGTGTTTGAACAATCGCCAGCATTACCTTTGCAAAACAATATCCGCAGCGGCAAGGCAGGCGAAAAGAAATCTGTTATGTAAAAGAGGAAACGGGCGGGATGGCGTGGGGCGAAGCTGTATATGGGGAAGGACGATAGTTGATATGAGGGAAAAAGAGAAAATCTTGTAATAGGGAACGACATTGCCTTTTATCAGCATGGAGACAGTCCTACAAGCAGAGAAAACTATTGCCCTAAAAATGAGTTGGATAGTATTTTCTAAAAGTAGTATCGACTACGAATAGTATAATAGTCGAATAGTTTTTACTACCATACTACGGATAGTAAAGTCTGTTTATAGAAGAGATAGCGGTATCATCGTCTGTTCGGCGATGATACCGCGCGGCACTCATGTGTCATGCCGCTTTAGGTATTCTGTCATTGCCTCATTGACAATATCACGCAAGGACATCCCTTTCTTGATGGCGAGGTACTTCATCCTCGTGTGGATGCTCTTGTTGATAAGGAAATTGCAATGCACCGGCACTTCGGTAGTCTCAGAAACAGACACAGGTGGTGCTGGTGTAGTTTCTGTGACTATCTGCTCCTTACTCGGCTTCTTTGTGGAAGAAAGGAGTCCGTTGAGACCGCCTTTCATTCCCTCTTTCAACATACTGCTCTTGCTCATGGCTATGCTATTTTAAGTTTAACACTTCTTTTGCCAAAGACATATAATCACTGGCACCATTGGATTTGGGATTATACTCAAAGATAGTCTTGCCGTTGATGGGTGCTTCTGCCAAAGCCACATTATCACGGATGACGGTCTTGAAAACCTTCTCGTGAAAACTGTCATTGACGATTTCCCTCACGCTTCGGTTCAACGTCTTGCGGCGATCGAACTGGGTGATGACGATGCCGCCCACTTTAAGGTTGGAGTTGAGCCGCTCCTGAACGATGCGGATGATGTCCATCAACTTTGCCATACCTCTCATGGCAAGGTATTGCGCTTGAACAGGGATGATGATGTAGTCGGCTGCGGTGAGGGCATTCAAGGTCAGCAAGCCCAATGACGGTGGACAGTCGATGATGATGTAGTCGAAATGCTCTTTGGCGATGGCTTTGGTGATAAGTCCCTTCAAGATAAGCTCCCGTCCCGGCTCGCTGATAAGCTCTAACTCAGCCGCAGACAGGTCAAGGCATGAGGGTGAGACGGTGATGCCGTTGTGCAACTTGACCAACGGCAAGGTGTACTGTCCACACATTGCGCCATAGACTGTCTGTTCTTCCTCGATGGACAATCCCAAGGCTTCCGTGAGGTTGGCTTGTCCATCCATGTCAATAGCCAAGACGTTCTTCTTACTCAGTTGCAGAGCTGCCGCAAGGCTTACTGCGGTCGTACTTTTCCCTACACCACCCTTGTGATTTAATACTGCAATTATCTGTGTCATAACATGATACTACTATTAGTGAATACTACTTTACTATTCTACTACTGATAGTACATACTAACCATAGTAAAAGCGGATTTACTACGATTAGTACGTACTACTCTCAGTTGATACTACCCTCAGAAGGGAAGGTCTTCGCTCTTGTCCTGCGGTGCATCGGCTGGCGGTACGGGAGCCTCGCCCTCTGCCTTGGCTGCCTTGCGTGCCTTTGTTGCAGGTGTGTCGGTTGCATCCTTCTTCCCTGCATTGACAAAGGCGATGGAGTCAGCTATGATGCTATGCTGTATGTGGTTCTCTCCGTTGCGGTCTGTCCAAATGGAAGAAGTCAGTGTGCCTTCCACAAGCACCATACGACCCTTGGTGAGGTATTCAGCCAAACGGATATGGTTCTCCTTGCTGCTCTTCACCCTTACCCAAGTGGTGATTTGCTTGCCCTTACTGTAGTCGTCCACTGCGATGTCAACAGCCATGAATGTTCCGTGTGTACCTGTGATGACGCGGCAATCCTTTGCTCCGATGCGTCCGATAGTGTGAGTGTAAATCATAATGTGAAAATGTTATAGTGGCAAGTTGGTTAGACTTGCCGTTACCTTGTTATTTAAATGACTTTTCTTGTTGATTGAACATAAGCTATTGCTTCATTCATAATTTCTGCTCGTGACCTACTCTTGTTATCTTGCATCCACTCATCAATTTCAGATTTGAGGAACATGATACGTTTCCCCTTCTTATGGAATGGTATTTGTTTATTGCTTGTCCAACAATAGATTGTGTGTTCAACTGGATGGGTAGGGAGATACTCACTCAATTCGGAAACACTAAGCCATTCCAATCCCTTATCGGGCTGAATTTGAGTCATTAGTGTGGAAAACTTTTCTTCTAAAATCTCCAGCTTGTTTATTACTAATGACAATGCTGATGGCAAGTCATTAAAACTCAATATTTGCTTTTCCATATCAATATATGTGTGGCAAGTTGGTTAGGCTTGCCGTTACCTTGTTATTAATATCCTTTCTTCGTCTGCCTTGTATTGGCGACAAAAGACTTGTTGCTGCCTGTGAGACTGATAGAGCCGCAATTAACAAACTCTCCGTCGGAATAGACTCTGTACTTCTGTCCGCTTACCTCATGCTTCTGTTTGATGCGCTCTCGCATCCACTTCTTGGCTGCGGTCAATGAGCAAAAGGTCTCGCTCTCCTTGGTCGTCTCGTCATATACGATGCACTGGGTCATACATGCTCCTACTTCATCCATGCACCTATACTCGACGTGACATAGTCCAACTGACCGCCAAATATGTCGCTTGGCTCTATGTCGTATTGTCCATCCCTCACTTCCTTGTCCTCTCCAAGAAGCGACAAGTTTCCGTCGGCATCCAAACGTGCTGCGTCTATGACGATGTCACGAGGCTCGTCAAAGAGATAACCTGCCACGATGGGCTGCTCTCCCTCGAAATGCACCTCAAAGCCTCCGTCCACCTCCGTGCCGTACTTGCGAAGAGCCGCTTTCAGCTCGTCCTGCTCCCGGTGCTGCAATGCCTGGAGTTGTCCGTGGATAGTGAGGTCTTGCAGTTCTGCCTCTCGTTTGGTGTGGGTTGCCTCGCCGGTCTTGCAGTCGATGTCATACTTGTGGTAAACCACTGGGATATGGTCTGCCGATGTGACAAGCCATGTGATGTTGTTCACTGAGAAGCCCTGTCTGGTGAGGAACTCCTCGATGTCTGAGCCGAGAAGGTGGTCGGCTACGTCAAGATACTCGATGCGTGCGTCAGCATCATGCAGGATGATAATCTTCATTGCCTTTCTATTTTTAGTGATACAAATAAGTTTGTCGCCCATGTCGCTGGACTTGTTTAACTACGTTGAAGAAACTTACGCTCAGCATAGTGAATAAATTCCCTCTGCGTTCGCTTAACCGTTTCTTTCTCTTCCCTCCTTTCGAGACCTTTCAGCCTGTGGAGGGATATTTTCTGCTCCCACAAGCCGCAAGAAAAGACATAAAGACAAATTATGTGTGAAGAATACTCTTTTCCGAGGAAAAGGAAGATTGTTCACAGTCACAAGACCTCAAGCAGAATTTGACGATTGTCTCAGACGCGGCTAACTTTGCAGGAAATATGCCTACCACTGCGCTGATTGGAAGAAGATTATTGATATTGGCTGCAAGAGGAATGATGTGTTATATATAAAGAGGTAAGAAGAAAGATTGAAACAGTAAGGGTGGGCAGTGAAGTGTTTGCAGGTCTGCTGTACCGACATAAAGCGAGTGTGTTGGCTGACCGGGATGCAAGTCATCAAAGCTTCAGCCTTGATAGCTTGTAGCACGGACAGACAATTCTCTCGCGTCGGTACTTCGGCATACTGTCAGCTTTGGCTAATAGCAACGTGTTGCCATCAGCCAAGGATGTCTGTATGACGACAGACCATGTAACGCTTCGCAAAGGCGTGGGGCAAAGCAGTATAATTTAGAAGTAGATAGTAACGTATATCAGGCAAGAAGAGACAGTTGCGCAACGGACAAATCGGGCACTCCTGTCAGCATGACAAATGTGCCTTGTCCTTGCCGCAGGACACTGAGGCAGATTGGACGTAGCAGACATGTCTGCCACATTCAATATGCCTGAGTGGACAAGAACTGCCTCTTGTATAGCAGAAGAGAAATTGTAAAACAGTTGATTAGTGGTAAAGGTGGTATGGGTGGGCAGAATGGCATTACACGGACATTGCCGAAGCCCGATAATGGGACAGCCAGACAGCAATAAAGGCAGTTATCAGAAGTGTCAGTTTCTGATAGTGACATTGTTGGCTGCCTGTCACATGGGATTCGTGCGGTGTCCGTACAGTAATGCCGTTCTGAAGGTGTGGGGCGAAGCGATACAACGCACTTGGACGAAACCACCGCTTATAACAGAAAATATTTTGCAGTCAAAGAGAAGAAGAATAGTAAAGCAGGTGTGGGTGGGTAGTGAAGCTGTCGCAAGATTGACGGTCTGAATATCAAGGCGAGTGGATAGCCAGTAAAGGACACAATTATCAGAAGCCTCGGCTTCGGCATCTTGTGGCATAGATGGCAGTCCTCTCGCGTTCAGACCTTGGCATACTGTCTTTCTTGGCTAATAGCGACTTTGTCGCCATCAGCCGGGAATATCTGTATGCCAACCATCTTGGTGACGTTTCGCAAATGGTGAGGGACGAAGTGGTTAGAATAAAGGAAGACGGCGTTGCCGTTATGGTTAATAAATGCACATGGTTGTTATTAGAGAAGATTATCACACGCTATAACAGCAGATTGATGTCCCTGAGCAAAACAAAAGCGACCCGAAGGTCGCCTTGTTATGGAGAGGAAAGGCTATTTCTTGCCTTTCTTGGTTGCTGGCTTGGCCGGCTCTTCCGCAGGAGTCTCCTCCTTGTCGGGACACTCGTAGAACTTGGTTGCAACCATGATGATTCTGGAGTGCTTCACGCCATCCTTGTCTGTCCACTCCTCTGGCTTGAAGAAACCCTCGACGGTGAGCAACGTGCCCTTGGTGAGCTTGTCGAATGATTCGGTGTGCTCGTTCTTGCGCCATGCCTCCATATTCATGAAAGCCGATACGCGGTTGGTTTCCTCGCCGTTCTTCTCCTGACGGCCTACTGCCAATGAGAAGCGTGCTACGCTGGCGTTTGCGAACTGACGGATTTCTGCATCCTTACCTACGAAACCTGAAACTGTGAAGTTGTTCTCGATCTTTTTCATTTTGAATTGAATTTAAAAGTGAAACTTAATTTTTACATGCATTCAAAAGCAGGGATGTGGCACCATGTGGGAAGCACCATGAAAATCGTTCGCAATACTCTTTTTGTCGTTGGCGGTAAGGGAGAAAAAGGAAGATTACGCACTATTTTATTGGTCACAGCGATAGCGGCCACACAAGAAGGAGGAAGTCCTTCGCAGCATCACGCTACCTTTGCATGGTAATTGCGACATGAAGTCGTACAGATAATTGTTCTTTGAAACTAATGAACCTCTTATTCCGTTAAGAGTAGCCTACCGAAGCGTGCGTAGTTGGCAACGACTGGGTGCGAAGCCTTCGGGACAATATGGCGAGGTCTTGAACATCACAAGACGCAGCTGTTAGGCTGACTGACAAGGACAACGTAAAGTAACCGCCGTTACCAACCATCGTGACAAAGAATTGGCTCACGGATGTTTATGAGCCATGCCAAAACGGCAAGTGGATAGGTTGGCTATCTTTATCTAATAGCCACACGGATGTCGCTCCACCGGTGGATAGGCGGGTCCTAAATCAGTCGAAGTTATCCGTACGGAACATGGTAAGCCTATAGGTCTCCTCATCTCATTATGGGAACAGGTAAGTCAATCGCAAGAGCAACCGAACGGCTTGTAGGTAAATGACGATGGAGAAAGCGAATGCCCCTCTGTAATGGCGGGGATAGGGGTTGGGACATCACCCCACGCGAAAGCGGGCAGACTTCCATCAGGTAATTCGCTACGAAATGAAATGTAGAACTTGTGTAAATGAAGAAACGACAATTGGACGAGGCGCAAGCCAAGTGTGCATCCTCAGCCGCACTGACCGCATGGCAGACCATCAACTGGGTGTCGTGTGAGAAGGAGGTACGCAAGCTGCAAGTCAGAATAGTAGAGGCTCTAAAGGCAAACCGCATTGGAAAGGTGAAATCTCTCCAACGCATCTTGATTAGCTCGTTCTCCGCCAAGGCATTGGCAGTGAGACGCGTGACATCAAACTCGGGCGGTAGCACTGCTGGGGTTGACAAGGAAACCTGGCTCACTCCCATAAGACGCTACAAAGCCATCAGCTCTTTGACAACGAGGGGTTACAAGCCAAAGCCTCTTCGCCGTGTCTTCATCCCGAAGAAAAACGGCAAGATGCGCCCGCTCGGAATCCCTACCATCAAGGACAGGGCTATGCAAGCCCTCTTCCTAATGGCACTTGAACCCATAGCAGAGACACTTGCCGACGGCAACTCCTATGGTTTTCGCAAATACCGCTCATGTGCGGATGCGACAGACCAGATATACAAGTGCCTTCACAAGAAGACCTCGGCTCAATGGGTGCTTGAGGGTGACATAAAGGGATGCTTCGACCATATCAGCCACGAATGGTTGCTTGACAATGTCATAATCGACAAGGAAATGCTCCGCAAGTGGCTTAAGGCGGGAGTGATAGAAAAGAATGTGTTCCACATGACCGACGAGGGGACACCCCAAGGCGGAATAATCTCCCCGACATTGGCGAACATCACACTTGATGGGATGGAAGCATTGGTAGCCAAACACTCAACCCGAAGGGACAACGGCAAGACCTACTCCAACAAGGTAAACCTCGTACGCTACGCAGACGACTTCATCGTCACTGGCGATACGAAGGAGGTACTTGAAGAGATAAAGTCAGAGCTAATCGTATTCCTAAAGGACAGAGGTTTGGAACTCTCAGAGGAAAAGACGCTGATAACACATATCAAGGATGGTTTTGACTTCCTCGGTTTCAACATACGGAAATATGGCAACGGCATGTTGCTGATTAAACCGAGCAAGAAGAATCAGAAGAAGTTTGCGGAGTCGACACATGAAGTAATATACAAAATGCGCTCAGCCAAGCAGACGGATGTAATTGGCAAACTCAACCCCAAGATAAGCGGTTGGGCGAACTATTACAGATATGTGTCCTCGAAGGAGGTGTTCTCCAAGCTCGACCACATAATCTTCCTCCAACTGAGGAGATGGTCGATAAGAAGACACCATGACAAGTCGTTGAAGTGGATAGAGAAGAAGTATTGGCAACACGACGGGAAACGTGGATGGATATTTGGAACAAAGGGCAAGGATAAGAAAGGCAAGGAGAAAATCTATCGCCTTATCCAACTGACCCACACACCGATACTCCGCTACACGAAGATAAGGTCGAAAGCCAATCCGTTTGACCCACGATACGACGAATACTTCAAGCAACGGCAAGAAACAAAAAGCCGTACACGCCCGCTCAAATGCAGTGCATGACAGCACACAGAGCCGATTATTTAGAACGAGAGATAATTAAAAGAATTACACGAGCCGTGTGCGGTGAAAGTCGCATGCACGGTTCTTGAAGGGGAAAGCGGGGGAAACCCCGCAGACCTACTTAGAAAATAAGTGGCTTTCAAATAGCTCAATTCAGAAAAAGACGGGGCCAAACAATGGAACAAAGGTTGTAAGCAAGGAGGCAATCCGTATGCAACAGACAGGGGCACTGCTATGGCTGTATGCCTGGAGAAACGAAGCGGGAAATCCGACCTTACAGCTGTATCATCAGAAGAGTGAGGAGCATGAACACTGATGCACGATGAACGACAAGCCTAAGGGTCAGCTTAGCAATAGAGGCATCAAGCCAAAAGAGGACAGACATCAGAGGATTGGCGATAGCACTGTCATCATGCTAAGACCAAGTTCTGTGTCCGACAAGGAAGAGTCGCAAAAGACAGACGAGTAAAACCAAAAGGCGAAATGACCATTCCTATAACAAGGTACAGAGACGCTTAAAACGGCGAAGGGACTTTGGCGACGTATCGCTATACAGGTGTCGAAGCATCGCTTCTATAACAGGACTGGAGCAAGTGAGCAAACCGCACAACTTGCTCCCAAGGTATTTCAGTTACAACAGCCATAACCTCATTGGAGGATTGTCCTAAAAGAGTTTTTGCAGTCAAAGGAAGAAAGAGTCTGCAAGCCACATAGCCAACAGACTCTCTCCTGATTATTCACAGATGACAACATCATCCTTGTACTCCGTCACTTCCTTGCCGTTGATGAGCTGGACAATGACCTCACAACCCAAGTCCTCGACAATCGTTCCCTCTGTCTGACCTCTTCGGGGATAAAGCAAGGTGCAGAAACACCCTACAACGCCGTCCAACTGCTCCATGTCTATCGTTGCCATATCCGTTCCTCCTTGTTAGCCGAATGTGATTGGATTGATGCAGAAATTCGTGTCCTCTGCCTCATACTCGTATTCATTGATGAAGTCAATCATCTTCTGTTCGCTTCTTCCGTCCTGTGAGACACCAGTCTTCTCACACCACAACTTGATAGCATCACCAAAGGTGGAGTAAGCACCCTCACAATCCTCAAAGAGTTCTCCGTATGCAGTGACGTAGCACTCTTCGGGGAAGAAGTCGTTCTCATCGTGCGTATAGAAGATGTCGCAACCTGGCTCAACCTCTCGCCAACTGATTGAAAGTTCATCGCCAAGTGCCTTGTTCACCTCCTCAAAGAACAAGTCGCATGAAGACCAAGCACTTTCGGTGTCAAAGGACAAGAGGGCATAATCGTCTTCCACGTTCTCCTCATACTCTGCCCAATAGATGTGTCCTCTCACCGAGATGCCTTTCTTCTCGTAGTCAATGCCATAGTGTTCTGCCAAGAGATACAGATACACATTATTACTGTTCACCTCCAACTCTTGGAGTGTGTTCCAAAGGTCTGCCACGGCTTTGCGTGAGCCTGTCACCTTGTACTGAGTGTCGCAAATGTTAGCCATAAGATAAAATTTTTATTTTCTTCCCTTATGTAGAACCAACTACCATCGGGATTGATTAAAGAATTATGTTGCCCCAAAAGGTGTTATGGCTCATCAATGCAAGGTTTTGCCGTCAAATACTACCTCTGCCACAATCAGAGCGTGGAGATTTCACGGACAAACCACAGGCACCGACCTTGCAGGATGAACGCCATGACAGGTACCTTTGCAACACAATTCTTATCAAAGCCCGATGGGGTGGTACATGGCAGACTGCATGGTACAGCAGTGTGAAGTGACGTTATAGGTGGAGATAAGGCTATAAGAGGTTTTTGCAGTCAAAGGAGAAAAGAGTCCACAAAGTGCAGTATCTACAGGACAAAAACACTTTAGTTTACCTTGGTTAGCTCTTATATATATGCTAACCTAAAGTAAACTGTATATATGTCCGTCTAAAACCCGAAAACCGTACGGGTCAGCTTACGTCAGAAACAGAAGTATAGAACCATAGAAGTGGTTCAAGAAGTCTTTCTTCCTTTGACTGCAAAATATTATCTTTGCACGAATCATAATTGCCCTGTAGGATTTAATATAATTTAACACTCTTTGTTGAATGCAAGGAAGAACAGCTTCAATATGCTGAATATCAGTAGTATAACATTGTGTTAACCCTTAATCTGTAGAAAAGGATGTTATCATACAAAGTAATGTCCATTTGTACTTTTTCTATATGGTTTTATACTTACATTTGCATATCATTTGTATCTTGATAACAGTAACTAACTGATTATCAATATACTTTATATTTGAGGAGGTGAAATGATTCCGATAAGGGAACAGATAATAAACAATAAGCAAAAGCGTGCAGCTCAATGAGTTGCACGCTTTTTGCATTTATGGGGTTCATGGTTGCTATGTGTTTTCTATGGGCTTTTTTATCTCTTATTTGCGACATGTTTGCGACACGTCTTATTTGGCGATAAGGTACAACTTAAATTGATATAAACCATTTAAAACGAGAAGAATATGCCAAGAGGAAATTACACTATTCAAAGAAGTTGCGAGGAGTGCGGTAAAATCTTTACTCCTCCGACATTAGTGTCGAAGTATTGTTGCCCTGCTTGTTCCAAGAGGGCGTATAAGAAAAGACAAATCGCAAAAGAGAAAGAAGCGATACGCCAAGCACTGATTAGACGAATACCATCCAGTAAGGGGTATCTAACCGTAAAGGAAGCTATGCTGATTTACGGAATTAGTAAAGACGTTCTTTATCGTATGATACGGCAAGGCTTGATACCGTCATACAATTTTGGTCAGCGTCTGATACGCCTTAGTCGGCAGTATATGGATGAACACTTCAAAACAAAGGCAGGGAGTAGAAAGAGAAAAAAGGAGGCATTGTCCTTTGAACCCAAAGATTGTTACACCATCGGAGAGATCGCAAAGAAGTTCCATATCAATGACAGCAGTGTGTTTAAGCACATACGCCGTCATTCTATTCCTACACGCCAAATCGGTAACTATGTTTATGTTCCCAAATCTGAAATTGATAAATTGTATAAGTCGTTATGAAGAAAGCATTACCCAATACCAAAGTGACCGTCAAACTCAGAAGGTCGAATTATAAAGAAGAGTGGTATCTGATTATAGAGTCATACCCAGTGTATAAGCGAGGTTCTAAACGGGCAAGCCGTGTGGTGGAATCTATCAACAGAACTATATCCACACCCATTTGGGATAAGTCATCCATAGCACGAATCTTGCCGGATGGAACATTCAACTATAAGCCTAAACGTGATTTGAATGGAATTATCCAATGCCGTTCAACGATAGACCAAGAGGCTTGCATCTATGCCGACAATGTGCGGAAGTTACGGCAGCATGAATACGATAGTGCCATCCTATACACTGATAAGGAAAACGAAATCGCTGCACAGAATGAGCGGAGCGAACAGGATTTTATCAAGTATTTCAATCGTATTATAAGCACACGTCATCCCAATAGTTCCGATTCGATTATAGTCAACTGGAGGCGTGTAGGTGAATTATTGAAAATGTATTCACAAGGGCAACCAATTCCATTCAAGGCGATTTCCGTTAAACTGCTTGAAGATATAAAGATGTTCCTTCTCCGTGCTCCAATGGGAGGGAATAAGAAAGGTACTATCTCACAAAACACGGCATCAACCTATTTTTCCATACTTAAAGCCGGACTGAAACAGGCGTTCATTGATGAATATCTGACCGTTGATATAAGCGCGAAAGTAAAGGGAATAACAAACATAGAGAAGCCTCGTGTTGCGCTTACCATGAATGAAGTGCAAATGTTGGTTGATACTCCTTGCAAGGATGATGTTTTGAAACGTGCGTTCTTGTTCTCTATTCTCACTGGATTGCGGCATAGTGATATTCAAACTTTGAAATGGAAACAAATTCAGCAAACAAGCAAAGGTACATGGCAAGCAGTAGTAATTCAGCAAAAGACAAAAAGGCCCGATTACAAGCCAGTCATTCAACAGGCACTTCAACTATGCGGCATACGTCCAGACGATGATGAAGCACTTGTTTTTGAAGGATTGACTGATGCCTCTTGGATTTCTCGCCCGTTGAAAGTCTGGATAGAAGCATCCGGTATCAAGAAGCACATCACCTTCCATTGTGGGCGGCATAGCTATGCTTCGCTGTTGCTGGAAAATGGCGTTGACATATACACCATCAAGTCTTTGATGGGACATACTAACGTCAAAACCACGCAGATTTATACGCATATCGTAAACGAACAAAAAGAGAAAGCCGCCAATACACTGCATATAGAAAATTTGGATTTATAGGTTGTGGTGGTTATATCCACCATTGAGCACCAACGACTTATGTAATACCAATCATATACTTACCACCGTTTACCCCTCATGAAGCATCAACTTTTTGAGGGGTATTTTGTAGTATAGAGGTGTTCAGTAAAGAATGTGTTAGTCCAAACAGTCGTTTATTCCCCATTTATTATGTTGCCCAATAAATTTTCGTATTAATGAAACTTAAATCTGTCAGTGGTAAATGAGCGGTTGATTGGTGGCGGTCAAGCACCTATTTAGCACCTATAAGCATCCCTATACTTTTGCGGCATAAATTTTAATACGAAGAAAAAATGGCCTATAAAGTAAATTCATTGGAGGAAATGCCGAATGCGTTGTCCTACCTGATTGAGTCCGTAGAAGTACTGCAATCTAAAGTGAATGCCTTGCAGCATAAACAGGCAAGTAACTCACCCAAGTGGATGGATATAGATGAGCTTTGTGCTTATCTGCCATCACATCCTGCCAAACAAACGGTTTATGGATGGGTGTCAACCAAACAGATTCCCGTACATAAAATAAACAAGGCTTTGGCTTTCCTGCAATCAGAGATTGACGATTGGCTGAAGAACAAATCGCACAAGACCCAAGATGACTTAATGGAAGAAGCCAGACGATTTGTCGAATCTAAAAAGATTATCAGATGATGGAAACGACCGACTATTGCTTTTCATTCTTTCGCAAGCCCATTCAAAACATCGAACCGATGAGGGCTATAGGTATTGTGGATGTGTATCGTTATGTCATCGGACATTATGCCCAACCACAAACCGAGAACCTGCGGCAGATGCAGTCCTCTCCCGAAGCCAAAAGGTACAAAGCCACCCATTTTGACTATTGTACTTTTTCGGGATTATTCCGAAAACGGAATGAAAAGGAACTGATTATGCACTCAGGATTGATGTGTTTGGATTTCGATCATGTGGATAACATAGGGAGGTTAAAGCAACAATTACTTAACCATGAGTATTTTGATACAGAACTGTTATTTGTCAGTCCATCCGGTAATGGATTGAAGTGGATAATACCTGTTGATTTGAAAGGCTGGGAACATTCCCGGTACTTCAAGGCTGTTACCAACTGTATCAAAGCGACAGGTTTGCCATTGGTGGATATGTCCGGCAGTGATGTGGCTCGTTCATGCTTCTTACCCTACGACCCACAAGCATATATTAACCCTAAATACAAAGATGATGTCGAAGAAAATATTTTCCGCCCAAGATTGGGAGAATGTCCCTTCTGAAATACAACAGGCACATACACCAAGTATTGCCCCTATATATAATAAGGTGGAGGATGATGTGGAAAGTGTTGTTCGGGAGATAGAACAGTGTGCCATTGATATAGCCCCTCATTATAAAGATTGGGTGGAGTTGGGCTTTGCGCTTGTGGATGGATTGGGAGAGAACGGGCGGGAGTATTACCACCGCATCAGCAGGTTTTACCCTACCTATCAAAAGGAAGAAACGGATAAACAATACACGCATTGTCTGCACTCCAAAGGGCAAGGCATTACTATCCGTTCTTTCTTCCATTTGGCAAATCAAGCTGGAATCTCATTGGCTCCGTTCTTCAAAGAGCATTTATCCATTTTGCCAAATATCCAAAATGGTAAAACGGGTAAATGGATAAAATCAGAAGAAGAACTTCCTACATTTCCTGAATGTGTGTTTGAGCATCTTCCTCCTTTTCTAAATGAGGTTGTCAATAATTCCATTTCGGTAGATGACCGTGATACGATATTAATCGGGGCTATTGTGTGTTTGTCGGTATGCTTTCATAATGTTTGTGGCGTGTACGATGAACGCATTGTTTATCCCAACCTCTATCTGTTTGTTGTAGCGGATGCCGGTATGGGAAAAGGAGCATTGACTCTATGCCGTGAATTGGTAGCCCCCATCAACCGCCATTTGCATGAACTTTCCAAACGATTGGAACAGGAATATAAAGAAGCAATGAACACATATATTAAAGGTAAGAAAACCGATGGAATGGCTATGCCAACTGAACCGCCCATGCGTATGCTCGTGATTCCAGCCAATAGTAGCGCAAGCTCTTTCTTGAAGATATTAGGAGATAATGACGGAATCGGGCTGCTGTTTGAATCGGAGGGCGACACGTTAAGTCAGACTTTGAAATCGGACTACGGCAATTACTCCGATGTGTTGCGAAAGGCATTCCATCATGAATTGGTAAGTTTGAGTAGGCGTAAGGATAGAGAGTATTGTGAAGTAGCCAATCCGAGAGTATCGGTAGCTTTGGCTGGAACTCCAGAACAGGTAAGAAGATTGATACCTGATGCAGAGAACGGATTGATGAGTCGCTTTTGTTTCTATATTATCCGCTTCAAACGAGGTATAAGAAATGTGTTTGCCACAAGCGACATTTCCCAATCCAAGAATGCCATGTTCAAACTGTTGGGAGATAAATTCTGCCATTTACATGAGAATTTTGTACGGCAGGGTAATTATTCCTTTTCTCTTCCCTCTGATTTACAGGAACACTTTATTGAATATCTCAGTCGGGTGAATGAGGAATGTTGTGACGAAGTGGATAACAAGATGCAAGGAGTAGTCAGACGGATGGGACTGATTGCTTATCGTATAATGATGGTGTTGACCGTTGTCCGACATTTGGATAATGTGATTCACAAATCTTCTTCTGACGAGACTGTACAATTGGTTTGCCATGAGTTTGACTATTCCGTAGCCATGAGTATTTGCGACACCCTGCTTTATCATGCCGTATTCATTTATCTGAATTTGTCAGGAAATCAGTCTAAACGATTCAATACCGTTTCGCAAGAGACAGGCGTTTATGCACGAAGGAACACCCTTTATAATATGTTGCCTGACACTTTCACAAAGAAAGATTATGATGCGGCGGTTTTAACTTTGGGCGAGAATGGAAGTACGGCAAACAAGTGGATAGAAGCCTTTATCAAAGATGGCAAACTAAGCCGAATAGAACAAGGGAAATATAGGAAGATTTTTTGAGTGGCAAGTTTGTGTTTTAGTGTCACTAAAACCTATGCGGCAAGCGGATAGAACAGCCACTCTCAAAAAATCAATTTATGAACATAAAAGTTTAGATAAGTATGAAGGATAAGAAACTTGGTGGTCGCCCTAAGTTGGCGAGTTATCAGAAACGCACGAAATGTTTTCGGGTAATGTTTACCGAGAACGACTACATTTATATCCAATCCAAAGCGGAGCAGGCTGGATTGTCTGTCAATGAATTTTGCCATCAGGCTGCAATGGATTGTCAAGTCTGTCAACGCATCAGTCCTGAAATGGTATCGGCTATTCGTGACCTTTCCGGTATCGCCAATAATGTCAATCAGATTGCCCACCAGATGCACACTTATGGTTTGGAAGCTGTCAAGCAACAATGCTTCTCAATCATATCAGAAGTCAATAGAATCATCACCCAAGTAAAGAACAACTGCCATGATAGCAAAGATTAAAACAAGAACCGATTTTGGAGGAATAGTGAATTACGCCAATGACCAAAAGAACAAGAAAAAGAGTGCCACACTTTTGGCACACGAAGGAGTCTGCACCATTAGTAATAAAGCCATCGCTGATTTTTTTCAGATACAAGCATCCATGCGCCCGAAAGTAAAAAGTCCGGTGAAACACGTATCACTTGCTTTTTCTTCGCAAGACATTAGCCGTTTTCCCGATAATGAAGAAGGAGATGCGCTGATGGTGGAGATTGCCAAGAAATGGATGGAACAAATGGGGATTCGTAATACTCAATATATCATAGCCCGGCATCACGACACGAAACATCCTCATTGCCATTTGGTATTCAATCGGATAGACAATGAAGGCAATCTTATTTCTGACAGCAATGAAAGAATACGCAATGCAAAAGTTTGTCGTGCTTTGACTAAAGAGTATGGATTTTACTTTGCCCCTAAAAATAGTAAAGCCAGAAATAAAAGTCGTTTGCGTCCTCACCAATTACGGAAGTATAATCTTCGTTCTTCAGTTCTTGATGCGCAGGTAAATTCTCGTTCTTGGAATGACTTTATTAGTACGCTCAAAGGTCAGGGCATAGATATGCGTTTTAATCATGCTGAGAACTCTGATAAAATTCGTGGTATATCCTTTTGTATGGATGAATTTAGCATTGCTGGTTCTAAACTTGACCGTGATTTGAGCTTCAACAACCTTTGCACTATGTTGGGTGATGTAGCTGCGGAACTGATTATTCAACCCCATCAAGTCATAACTCCCGGTGGAGGTGGAGGAACCAACAATGAACAAGGCGGGCGGGATGATAAAGACAAGGATAACCAAAGAAGCGAACCTTTTTATAAACCTTCAAAACGTAGAAGATAATGAAAGAAGATGTAATAGCTGCAAATCTTGCAAATTTGCGCCAAAGTATCAGTGAACTGAAAGAGTGTATTGAAAAACAGAATGTCACTGTTTCTAAATCGGAACAATCTGTAAAAGTGGAATTTGATGAAAAGACCATTTATACTGGAATTGCCAAAAGTTTCTGTACTTGCTGGAATGAAGCCTTGTCTGTGATCAAGAAACATATCTGGCAACAGCAGCCTAACACATTGCCGTTTTCGCTATGGTTTCCGAAACTCATTGATTTATTCAAGCAGAAGTCCAAACTTCTTGAATATCTTTATCGGCACGTTTGCGATTACAATCAGAATCGTATAACTATCGAAACTAATACCCGATGTATATTGAAACGGCAGGATGAGATATTAGCAAAAATCAATGAATTGAAAAGCCCTGTAACCGTTATTCCACCTAATATCAGTGGGTTGTTTATATATGGCTATCATATTAAGCTACGATATGTCATGGTCTTCATTGTCGTTATTATGATATGGGCCGTTGCTGTTTCTGTTAGTAGTATGAAGTATAAGGAAGAGAGCTTTGCGTATTATTCTATGTATAGGGCAGTGAAGGAACAGAATCAGAACTTGATAGAAAAGCAGATAGCAATAAAAGGGGAAAATTAGTATATGCTTCTACGTATATACTGTTTGCTCCAATTTATCCCTTTACATTTTAATCAATTGTGAAGGAATTTTTTATATTGGTGTATATTAATATAATTTTAAGAGTTATGATTTACGGATACATTAGAGTAAGCAGTGACAAACAAACTGTAGAAAACCAACGTTTTGAGATAAGTAATTTCTGTAATAATAATGAGTTGACAATTGGCGATTGGATTGAAGAAACTATTAGTGGAACGAAAAATTACACAAAACGACAGCTTGGACGTTTACTGCGTAAAGTACGCAAAGATGATATTATCATCTGTAGTGAGCTTTCACGTCTTGGACGCAATCTTTTTATGATTATGGAAATCTTGAATATCTGTATGACAAAAGAATGTAAGGTATGGACAATTAAAGATAACTATAGACTTGGGGAAGATATACAAAGTAAAGTCCTTGCCTTTGCTTTCGGATTGTCAGCTGAGATTGAACGCAATCTTATCAGTCAACGTACAAAAGAGGCGTTAGCGAGAAAAAAAGCAGAAGGGGCAATGCTCGGACATTGTCGTGGCTTTCGTTGTAGACTTAATCCCAAATGTGCCAACAAGCACGATTATATTGTAAAAGAATTGGCTAAAGGAACAGAAAAAACAGTTATATCTAAAAGATTGAAAGTATCAAAAACTACATTATATCGTTATCTCGTTTATACGGGGCTTCATTTGCCTATAAACTGTCAACAAGAAGGATGGGAAGAGTATGGTATCTATCATTGATTTCTATGTACTACAGAAGCGACCCTCAAATGGGGGCGGATTCGACATAGCCATTGGTAACCCACCATACATCAGTGCGCCAACACAGATAGCATCACCAGAATTGAACGAACAGCGGCAGCGTATAGTGGCAAGCAAGAAGTATAAATCGCTTAATGAGAAGTGGGATTTGTATGTTCCTTTCATGGAACTTGGTATGCAGTTACTATGCCCCAATGGAGTATTTTCTATGATAGTCCCATATCCTTTGACAAATCAAAAGTATGGAAAGAAACTCCGTAAGATGATTGTAGAAGAGTATCGTTTGTTGGAAATAGCCGACCTAAATGGAACAAAGATTTTTGAGAATGCCACAGTGAGTAACTGTATTCCATTTATTCAGAACAGTCAACCAGAGGGTGAACTTCGCATCACACAAATCTTTGAGGACAAGACCATCCGTGAAGTGTTAAGCAAATCTCCAAAGGCATTAAAACTGGACAAGAAGAATTATGTTTGGAACTTGACAGAAGAGGAAAGAACAGGAAACCGTTTTGCTAATATGAATGTATTGGGTGACTTCTGCTATATAAGCGTAGGAATGGTTGTTAATGCCAATGAGAAGGATGCCCAAGGAGCATTCAAAAAAGAAGATTTGATAAGTGACACATACGATGCTATCCATTGTAGAAAGTATATTGAAGCAAAGGATATAGACAAATTTCAAGTCAAACGTGTACGCTATCTTGAATGGAACACGGAACGCTGCCCAGAGAAACTACGCCGTCCAACTTTTCGCGAGTTGTATGACCGTCCAAAACTTATCATGAATTGTTTAGGAACTATCAACGTGACAATAGATGCAGAAGAACACTTTCTGCATAATCACTCTATCTACTGTGCTATTCTTTGGAAAGATTTGAAAGATGTTAGCAATAAAAGCATATCTTCTAGTGTAAAGAAATTCAGTAAACATAACCGTGAAGCTATGGAATCTCTGTCTGAGAAGGTCGACCTGTATTATTTGCTTGGCATCCTTAATTCTTCTATGGCAGACCAGCTGTTGACAGACCAACGAGGCGGTGACTATCACATATATCCAGAACATATTCGTAATCTTCCAATACCTGTTCCGCAAAGAGAAATACAAAACGCTATTGGCGAAATTGCAAAACAGATTCTTCTTATTCGAGAAACAAATACCGATTACTCTGAATTGGAAGAACAGCTCAATAATCTTGTGGAAGCATTGTATCAATGACATATTGTTGACCCTCAAAAGAGGGCTTCGATATTGTCATTGGCAATCCACCGTACGGAGCGAAATACGACAACCAAACAAAGAGGTATTATAAGAATACCTATGTGACGGCAAATAGCATCCGAGGATTACAGAAGGGGGCTCTTGATACATATACACTATTCATAGAATTGGGATACAATCTGCTTAGGAAGAATGGGAGTTTTGCCTATATCGTTCCAATATCCTTGACATCAAGTGATTCCCTAACAGGCGTACACCGTCTTTTGATGGGAAACTGTGATACCATATACATATCATCCTATGCAGTACGTCCTAAGCCTGTTTTTGAGAACGCTGTAGTAAACACTTCGATACTTCTTTTTAAGAAGACTGAAACGCCATGTCAGTATATTTTCTCAACCAAGATGCACAGAAGAGGGAATGAGTTTGAATTACAAAGGCTCATTGATAATTTGCAATTTGTTGATGTGAAAGGGCAAACACTTTATGGTCGTATTCCAAAGATAGGTTCTGAAATAGAGAAAACCATCTTAAACAAACTCTTCAACTATACAAAGTTAGGATCTCTTATCAAGACTTCAGGGAGTCCAATCATATATAGGTTTGCAGGAGGGCGATATTTCAAAGTCGTAACAAATTATAGTACCGGTTCATCAGCAGAGAGAACTATCTATTTCGCTAATTCCAAAATCGCAGATGCTGTTGGCTGCATACTCAGTAGCAGTTTGTCATTTTGGTTCTATCAGATTTTTTCTGATAATTTAAATTGGAAGACATACGAGATAGAGAATTTCACAGTTCCACAGCTCTCAGCTGAGGATATTGACTATCTTGACAAGTTGTATTCTCGTTATCTTTCTGACATAGAGGCAAAAGCTAATATCAGAATAACTTCTGGAGAGTCCACCTATAATGTTGATTCATTCAAGGAATACAAAATTGTACGCTCCAAAGCCATCATTGATGAGATAGATGACTACATCTGTCCGCTATACGGATTGACGCAGGAGGAAACCGATTTTATCAAAAATTACGAATTAGAATTTAGGTTGGCTGGAGAATGAATGATAATTGGAGGATAATCCCTCCAATTATCATAATCTTTCCTTTCAGAATTAACGCTTATTCAGCATTTCGATATTGATAGTCATAATTGATTAAAAATTTTATTTCAATCTCAGATAAACCATATTTTTCTCCAATAAATTTATCAATTGCATCAATATGCATTTTAGATTGTCTTGCAAAAAAACATTTCAGTCCCGTTTTAGTTGTCTGGCTCTTTGAATATAAATCATTAAGATAAGTATCATATAAAGTATTTATTTTATCAAGTTCTTCATCTGAAAATGATTCGAATGGGATAGGAAACATTTCTAATTCGGATGATCGTAAGTTATGCCAATCTGAGTGTATCAGCCAAAACCAATAGAAAAGGTTACTTGACAAGGCTGCTCCTACAAGACTTTGATATTTTTCTCTGACTTTCAATTCCCCTTCTGCAGAAGAATGAGTAGGAATCTTAGTTATTATTTTATAGTACCTACCACCTGCCTTCCGGTAATAAATAGGTAAACCTTCTCGTTTATACACATCTTTTATTGTTGTGACACAACGCTCTAATTTGCATAATATTCCTAATTCTATTTCATTGCCTATCTTTGGAATTCTCCCATTGCGAATATGATGAAGGGCATTTACAAACTTTAGGTCATCTAAGAGTAACCACAGAGATTCATCAGAATAGCGTTTGTTGATATGCGTAGTCATAATTCTTGTGGCCTTGTTGCTGGATTTTTTAAAACTAATAATGGATACTTGTTGTTCTGCACTTTCAAATATACGGCGTGGTCTGTCTCCATATGAACTGACATAGATTTCGTCACAGTGATTTATTAGTAGTCTATGAAGTCCTGACATTGCATCGGAAGCAGTAACACTTAGTGGAACAATAAAGATTGCATTTCCTTTAGTGTGTAATATTTGGTAACCTAAATCAATGAAAAGCGAAAAAGTATCTAAAGATCCTTTTTGTATATTAGGTATAGTTTGAGCAGATGTAAATATATGTTTGAAGCATGCTTTGTCTATAGATGAAATTTTAGCACCATACGGTGGATTGCCAATGACAATATCGAAGCCCTCTTTTGAGGGTCGTGAGAAAACATCATGGAACCAGGTATGCCAGAGGAAGAACTGACTGTTTGCAGACAAGTCCATATCTTCAAAATCAATATGAATACCTTGTTCAACGAGTTCCTGCTTTACAATATCTGCAATGTCCTTTCTCAGCTGCATTTTCTTGTCATGTTCAGGGCAAGCGTAATATTCAGTAAGTTTGTCGCGTAGATTTTTGCGATAAACATCTAACATGCTATCAAAGAAAGTTAGACTTTCACCAGCTCCTATTTTCTTTTCTGTCATCGTTGAAAGGTCAACACCCTTATATTGCTCCAGAAGGGAATTTCCCTGCATAATCTTGAAATCAAGGTTAGGCAGAGCCTCTGGTGACTTTTCGTCAACAATCAGTGAGAGCCAGAAACGAAGTCGGGCTATATCCACTGCTCCACGTTCAATGTCAACACCATAAATGTTGTTTTGGATAATGTGACGTTTAATGTTAGCTGCATTCTCTACAATGTTTGGCTCAATAGCAGAACGGCAGAAGAACAGTTCGCGCAGCAATCCCATTGGAAAAGCACCAGAGCCAATTGCAGGGTCGCATATCTTCACATCGTACAGTTTCTGATCAATGTATTCCTTTAATTCGCCCAGCTGGGATGCATCGTGAGTTGTCACAAACTGACGTATACACTCCTTGTCTTCTTCCCTCATGTCTGTTTGCAGATATGCTATCAAGCTTTCTCGGCACATGTACTGCACAATCTCTTTCGGCGTATAGAATGCACCCTTATCCTTGTTGTCCTCCAGCAGGTTTTCAAAGATGCGTCCAAGCATTTCTGGGTCAACGCCCACTTCTGCATCGTTTGGGTCATTTTCATCGATGGTAAAGTTGTACTGCGAGAGCATTGTCAGCAGGCCATTAAAATAGCTGGCAGGAAAATGACTGGGCTTCTTGTCAAGAATGTCACGTTCAAACAGACCGCCGTTCAAATATGGAATACGACAGTTGCGGAAGCCTTCTACTTTTGTGTCGTAAAGGTCGCCCTGATCTGAACGGTTACGGTCTAAACCTTCTGTAAACAAGTCTTCTAATATGTCATCAAGAAAGTTTTCCTTTTGACGTTCATTTGCATTCTTGAAAATATTCAGCATGAAATCACGATCGCCTTCGCCCCATTCCTTGCTTGCAGGAACGCCAAGCCAGCCTTTCTTTTGGAGGAAGTGCAGGAACACAATGCGTCCAAGAAGTTTCTTCACATAGTCACGAATGGGTTTTTCCTCACGGTCACGAATTTTGTCAGCAGCCATACCCGTATGGTCAAAGCCTGTATCAATGAAGTGTTGACGCATTCCGTTTGTAGGGTCAACCATGTAATTGACAAAAGCTTCGTATTGAGCCTTGTACTTCCCAAAGAACTCTTTAGAAAGAGCTTCAACGTTGAATGCATTTTCGATGTCTTTAATTTCAAGAGAATTCCTTTTGTCGTATAGAGCTATGAAGTTGTCAGTTGCCGTGCGGCATGACTGACCAGGCCCCAGCAGGAACGTATAGCGTTTGCTGTCGGTGGATTCTTCTTTGTTGCCACTCTTTCGGCAATAGGTGAAACGCCAATCCCAACGAGTATCATCCTCGTAATGGAACAGCATGAAGGCACAAGAGAATTGATCCATGACAGCACGGATGAGCCGCTGGATGTTCACACGGTTATGCTCCATCATAACCCGGTCGCTGACTGTCACATCGAAAATCTGTAAAGGTTCAACGCCAACATACATCATTCCAACTTGCTTGATGCTGCGTATTCCCGTCGCTTCTGCCAGTTGTCTTCGTTCGGGCTGACTCTCCAAAAGCTCTGTTTCAAAACCATCCTCAAAGTCATCTTCACCGAAAATGGGAAAAATAACATTGTTGAGGAACGAACTCCAGCCTTGATATCGGCTGCTTAAATATTCTTTTAATGACTCCTTATTCATGGGGGTATTTGTTTACTTGATGGTTCCTAATACAATAGATGCTTCGCCTTGTTTACTTTCCACATGGGCTACGAGTTTGCCGATTTCTCGCTCCAGAATCTCGTCTATATCTTGTTGCTCTATGGCAAAGAGACGTAAACCCCGCTCTTCTAATTCCTGACCAATAGCCAATACTTTTTTGATAATATCAAAACTTCCTCGGTCAATAAACTTACGAGCATTTTTCAGCAAAATCTTGGATTGTAGTGATAAACTAGGTGTGTTGTTAATTTTCACCAACATTTCTTTTGCAGCCGTAGCCTTGTCACCAGCCCTTGACTTGTTGATGCGGACAAAGTATTGGTTATAAGTCTTTATGGCTTCTGCCGAAAGCTGTCGCCAGTTATCTGGTAATGGAACACGTTTGGCATTTTCTTTCACACGCATATCTTCAAGCAGTTCAAGCAAAGAAATTATTTTGGCGTTATACAGACCCTCGGCTTCTGTACGTATTCTAATTGCAAGCCTTGCAGAGTGTGGTGCTTTTACTATGAAATATGCCGTTCCACTTGCAGCCTGTGCTATCTGCCAGTCTTTATCAGCTTGTTCTATTTGCAGATAACGTTCAGGGTGAGTATCCTTGTATTGTTTCAGTTCATATACATACTTCTGCAAAGGTGATTCCTCACCGTCAACAGCTTTGGCAATATCGTAATGTACCACACTTTCTTCTTCCGAGAAAATCTTACTGTCTTCACCAAACAGGACATGGAAGGATTGTAACTTGGTATGTGCCTTGCGAACCAACTGAATCTGCGCATCGCCTTCTGCACTTGGCATGAAGTTATAAACATAGACAAAAGGCTCTTTACTGCCGATACGGTTTACACGACCTATGCGCTGCATCAGGCGAGTGGAGTTCCAAGGAGTATCATAGTTCAGAATAACATTGGCACGGTGGAGGTTCACACCTTCTGCCAAGACCTCTGTTGTAATGATAACATTGTAGTCATCCTTCCAAACACCTTCGTAATTGGCATCGAAATTTTCCTCAATCGTGTGTTCCATCTCATCACGATTGGCAGCAGTAATGACAAGTGCCTTATACCCCTTTGCCTTTACCGCTCTCGCAAGCGATTGTACTGTGTCTATAGCTTCCGAGAAGATAACCAATTTTCCAGAGGTATTCTTTTGTGGATTAAACAATTCTGGCTTGATATTCTCTTTGAATGCATCAAATTTCGGGTCTTGTGGGTTTTTCGCCCATCGATCATAGAGATTAGAAATGAGTCGGAAGTCTTCTTTCAGTTGGATATAGTATTCCTCCTTGAAGTCTTTGCGGTTATATTCTGCATTCTGTCCCTTCTCGTTACGCCCTTGTTCCGTCAATTTTGTTATCTTGGCTCTGATTTCTTCTACACAATCATTAAACGAAACACGTCTACCACGTTTCAATGTTTTGGTTTCATAGTCAAGTTCTTTGTTTACGTCAATTTGCGGACAAACGAAAATTGTGTCGTTCTCCCACATCTTAATCATGTTCTCTGTGTAACGTCGCAGGTTCAACAGGGATTGGGTGAAAGCAGTGAACGAACTTTCAAGACGCTTCACAAGAAGAATCTGCATGATGATTGCAAGCTGCTTGGCAACGTCGTTGACACCACGATTGCCTCGACCAGTATGTTTTCTTTCGTTGGCAGGGTCAGTAAAATATTCAATGGCACGATAGCGGAAATATTTTAACCACTCGTCAGTCTGCAACTTTTCTGCCTCCGTTGGAGCAATGATTGTCATAGTATCAGAGAACAGTTGAGCCAACTCGTCATCCATGATGTATTCAAGATTGTTAGGTCCAACAATTTTGGGAAATATCAAGCCTTGTGATTCCATATCATCCTTGTAATATTTCTCAACGTCAGTTCTTGTTCGGCGTTCTAGAATATCACTTAACACGCAATCACGTAGTCTCTTTGACACGGCATCCAAGCGTTGGCGGCGCTCATCTGCTGGTATGTCGTTGCTTCTATCTATCAGCGATTCATATTCTCGGTTGACATCTGCAAAGAACCTTTCGATATTACCACTTTCAGCCTTCTTCAATGTACTGTCATTGTGGTTTCTCTCAAAAAGGTAAATCTGATTCTTCAAGTCATTTGGTCGGTTGTTCTGCGGTGTGGCAGAAAGAAGACCCACGTATGGATATACCCCTGTATTAGAACAAATCTTCTGTATCAGTTCATCAAGAGACTGGTACATCAATGTGGCACTGTTGCGGAACTTATGGCTTTCGTCAATGACAATAAAGCCATAATTCTTTTCTTGGAGTGTTCCACCAAAATCGCCAGAATCGCGGCTGTCGTCATCGTCATCTTCGCAGCTCTCATCTTCGGCAACATTTCCGATGCGTCCAGTTGTAATGAAGTCAATGTATGGCGCAATCTTCTCGTCAGAATTTTTGTCGAACATGGCTATAGTCTTCTTCCAACCCGATTGAATGGCAGGAGGAGTAATGACCAATACTTTACGTTCTCGTCCATCGTCTTCTGGTACGGACAAGAAACGCTTGATGATGAGCGTACCAATAATCGTCTTGCCAAGTCCCACCACATCTGCCAACATAAAGCCACCATGTTCGTGCATAATGCCGATACACCTCTTAACAGCTTCTATTTGATATTCCAGTTTGTGGATGTTCGCTGGCAGATAAGTTTCTATCTGTTGTCCGAGTGATTTGTCTACAATGTCACCAAACTTAATTTGTAGCAATTTGATATATAGTTCGTATGGAGTGAATGATTGTTGTTCACTTTTGCGTTCTTTTTCCACGTCATCTGTTATAGGTGCAGATTTAAGGATTTGTTCTAAGAATTGTTTGTTCCAAGGTTCAGATATTTCCCATTTTTCATTAAACCATATCAAATGAGATTTATTACCAGGTATTTCATCAAGCGATAACACTTGATTTGGAGCTGTTTCAATATAGTTTAATTCAGCGTTACCTTGTAATCCTTTTTGTGTAAAATTTGTACTACCCACGATACCAATACCAATGCCGTTTGACTTTCCGTCAAAGATGTAACACTTAGAATGTAAAAATTGAGTTTCGTCATTTTCATTTTTTCGAAATACACGAATCTGAATCTTTGAATCATTGTTTTCCGTACAATAATCAAGAAGCAGACGTATAGCATCTTTATATTCCTCAGTAACATTAAGTTCGTGGATATCAGTTTTTATGAAGTCCAGCGGATAATTTGCATCTTTATATTTAGGTGACTTTAATTGATTTACGTATATATAAGGGTCTTTTCCTATAAGTAAACGAAGCGTTGTTCCTTCTTTTTCAATGAAAGACCTCAAATTTTCTTGTAGTATAGCTAAACCGGGAATATCCCAATAGCCTGTGGCAATACTAACTGTTTTAATACCATCAATGGCTAAGCATTTTCTCAATGTTGTTGTCATTGAAAGTGCTTCTATGGAATTATCTATAAGTGTATTATTCATTTTAATTCTATTCTATGGTTTGAAAATATGCGCTAATTACATTCTTTCTCTCTCCTCTCTTTTACTTTTTCCAATCCCGGCATCTTTTTAGCCAATGCACTTTCTCCTGCTGGAAAATAGAGAGGAAAAACTTTATATAAGAAACCCACAACTTCACTACGACTTTTATCCATATTGTAAAAAGCAGAGCAGACAAAGTACATTAGTTCTTGCTGACTACATGTTTCTTTAGGTTGTATGCTTATTGAGGGAGCAACTATCAAGTCATGTTCAGCAAATGATAGAGCACTGGCAAGAATAGCTTCCTGTTCTTCTTCGGTAAACATCTTTATTTTCCCAGCTAACCATTCAAGCTCTCTTTGCCGGAGTGCTTGTTGTTTTTCGTTTTGATGCTCCAATAGGATTGCTACATTTTCTTGTTGCTTTTCTGTCAAGGCGTTTTCTAATGCTTGGTTCTTTCGTTTAAGAACGTTGAATTTTAGCAAAGCAGCAATGTACATACAGAAATATCCTACTGCAATATCGAATATTAGGACAAGCAGATAATTGTTACTTGAGTTTTGTATGCCACCAGCCATATATTCACTAATAGGGATAACAGCTAATAGCATGATAATGGCTATTGCATAAAGCACTCGGTATCGCGTTTTATGGTTTACCTGTGGCAAAGAGGCAAACAAAAAGGCGATAATCAAAACGGCTATGATTGCAAAGAGTGGTATGAAAGAGGTCTCCATAGGTTTGTTGTTCTGTTTATGGTTTAACAATAATGCGCCAATAACCAGCCTTGTCTGAACCTTCGTGAACCAAAATTCCCATACCCCTAAGGCTCTTGATATTTTTCTCTATAGCGCGTTTAGTTACACCAATCTTGTTGGCCATATTATCAGCTGTGATTGAAGGATCTGAAATAACGAGGTCGATTATCTTTTGTGCAGTTTTACTGACTTTCTTCTGTGTTTCCGATGTATCTCCGAACTTATCCGCATTTACACCGAACTTTTCGACCGAACTTTCTTCATTTACACCGAACTCTTTTGTGTTTACACCGAACTTTTCGACCGAACTTTCTTCGTTTACAGGGTACTTTTCGAGGGTACTATTTACCCTGTTGGCTACTTCCTCTACAGGTATTCTTCCGCTTTCGTTCCAGTTCAAATTATAGAACGTGGTGTAGAAAGAGGTCGCTTCCGTTTGATATTGCGGTTCTTTGCCTTGCAAGAAATTAGGTAATTTCTCTGTAAGCTCTCGCATTTTGCGTAAACCGGAACCACGTTTCTCCATATAATCCAACTGTGTGAACACATCTGCAATGACAGGATTACGACGCATGGACGGCACTTTGTATATGTCACGGTCTTGAATTTGTGTACCGTCAAGCATAGCACCAGGTGATACCAGTTCTACGCGGTCATCATAAATGTCGATATGTACTTCACCGCCCATTATAGTATAATCTCTATGGATAAGGTGGTTTACCAGTCCTTCAAAGATGGCACGGTCGGAATAGTCGGGGAGGTTAAGGCGATAGTTTGGCATCTTCACCCAGCCGCTCATGGTATAGTTTTTGATGAAATCCATACCATATTTTAAGAGCAGCACAAGGTTAGCCCGATGTTCTACGGAACTGATGGCATCATCCTTATAGAGTCCAGTCCAACGGGTGCAGAAAATACGCGATTGAAATACCGTGCAATTATCCACAAACAGCAATCCTGCATTGGTCAGTTTGCCGTCAGGAGTTACTAGTCCGAATGATTCCAGATACTTGTCGTTCCATTCTTGATGGGTTTGCTCACGGAAAGTATTGGCAAGGATGATGAAAGAATGTTTGCCGGCATCCACTTGGGTAGGAAGAGAATCCCATGTCATGTGCGTGCCTTTTAATACCAACGAAAGTAATTGTTGGGAGTTGCATTCTACACTTTCATTGCCAACTCGTACATATGCGGTACGTGTCCCATCCTGATAATAGTAATAAGGTGTAAGCGTTCCTGCCTTTACTTTCACTTCAAGCAGGGTATGCCCTTCGTGTTCTATCGGAATAAGCTGAACTTCCGGCACAGGGTCAAGTCGTGCCTTCATCATTTCACTGATAAAATCAGCATCGGCTTGTGGATTCTCCAACCCTACAATTACACCTTCATCATTCACTCCATAAAACAAACTGCCACCGTCCGTATTGGCAAAAGCCGACACGGATTTAAGCCATGACTTTACTTTCTTACGTTCCAGCATTTCCTTGAAATCGTAAGCCGAGCATTCCACTATCAATGTATTGTTATGTATTTGCATAGTTTCCTTATTGTTGTTCGGGTATAATATCCCAATATCATACACAAAGGTAAGGATAAAACCGAAGAATCTGTTAAAAACATCGCTTTCTTTTGATTTTTATGCGTTTATGTCTCGTTGTTTATGAATAAAAATCGTACTTTTGTGAGCAAGAGCGTGTGTTGCTTATGGATGCTTATTTTCGGGTTTGTGTTATATTTGCAACACGTGTACGCAAGTTGCTGATAGGTATATCATGTTGATTTTGAGGAGGTGAAGTAAAGATCGCTGAATATACAATAAATTAAAATAAGAGAGCTGTAGATTAAATGTTTACAGCTCTCTTTTGTTTTATATGTAATGTGATTTATTTGAACCCGGACTTTATTACAGTATTTCTCTAATCTTCTCGCGGTTCCCCACAATCCAAACGAGATCTCCTAATTGGAAAGCCGTATCTTTATCCAGAGGGATCAATTCATTATTCCGTTCAATAGCCACAACGATACCGTCGTACTTTTCTCCCAAATGAGACTGCGCAATGGTTTTATTTAAGAAACGGAATTCATCATCTACAGTGAAAGAGTGGAGCGTCATCTTTTTATCTACTGCATCCGTATCTATTGTGTTTTTTACATCTTCAATTCTATTTCTGAACTCCTGCAATTGCATATCCGTACCGACTACAGTCAGTTTATCCTGCGGATAAATAGGTTCAGAACTTTTCGGAATGTATATATTCAAATCACCACGCGTGATTGCAACCACATTCACTCCAAAATTTTGCCTGAATGAAAGTTCTCCTAAAGACTTGCCGATGTAATCGGAATAAGGCGATACTACGACAGACGTCAAATCAAGGTCCTTGTCATTGAACTCGCTATTGAAACTTGTTTTTAGCGGGTGTCGTTTTTTAGCAGCCTCTTCCCGTCGGTTAAGATTGGCTAGGAATCTCGTTTCCAATCGTGAATATTGCGTGAGGTCTTCCCTAAGAATAAGAATCAATGCCACAACAGCTATGGCAATAATCACACTTATTCCCCAGTTCAGCTTGAAATAGCTGATAACTACGCTAGTGATAAAGAAAAGAGCAACAGATACCCGGCCTAGAACGAGAGAAACCAGTCGTCCGTGATTGTAATTCTCATCTCTCCATAGCTTCAGGAATAATTCGGAAGAGTTGTATTTGTTGGAGATGAGTGCCCACAAAAAAGGAGTCATAAGCAAAAGGGTACCCAGACACATCACCAGATTAATCCATAGGGTAACAGGAGCAAACATTTCACTGATGGCGGGATAAATGATTTGTATAGACAGCAGCCAGATAGCAGTGAGCAATACGCTATAAATAATAACCCTGCCAATCATGTTTTTTAGTAATTTCTTCCAGTCACTATCGTGGTTCATGGTCTTCTTGCCGGAAGCATAACGATCTAATGTCTCCTGTACTTTAGTAGGCAATATTTTGTAAAGCCATTCGGCAAAAGGGTTGGCTAAACGGATAAAATAAGGAGTCGTGAAAGTGGTGATAACAGATACAGCCACAATGATTGGTGAAATAAACGGATCGAGCACTTTGAGCGAAACACCCAGTCCGGCAATGATGAAAGCAAACTCTCCAATTTGTGCCAGGCTGAATCCGGATTTGATAGAAGTGTTCAGTGGCTCTCCGGATAAGAGTACGCCAAATGAAGAGAAAATGGCTTTACCGATAATGGTAACCAGAGTAATGATGATAACAGGCCAGGCATATTCTACCAATACCGCCGGATTCACCAGCATACCGACTGATACGAAAAAAATAGCTCCGAAGAGGTCTTTTACCGGTTGTATGATATGTTCGATGTGCTCGGCTTCGATGGTTTCGGCAAGGATAGATCCCATGATAAATGCACCTAACGCCGTTGAAAAGCCTGTATAGGTGGCCAATACCACCATTCCCAGACAAAGACCGATTGAAACAATCAAAAGCGTCTCATTATTCATCAGCTTCTTTGCTTTTTTAAGAAAAGCCGGAATAACGAAAATACCGATGAGAAACCACAGGATTAAAAAGAAAACGACTTTGAGAACACTAATCAATAAGTCTTCACCCACAAAGTCCTGACTTACCGCCATTGTAGAAAGAAGTACCATCATTAAAATGGCAATCAAATCCTCCACTACCAGAGTACCGAATACGATGCCCGTGAAACGCTGGTTGCGTAACCCCAAATCATCAAAGGCCTTGATGATAATTGTGGTAGACGACATAGACAACATTCCCCCAAGAAAGATGGAATTCATTGTGCCCCATCCTAACAATTGTCCTACCAGAAAACCTATGAGCAACATACTGACGACTTCGGTGGTGGCCGTAATAAAAGCTGTGGAACCTACATTCATGAGCTTTTTAAAACTAAACTCCAGTCCAAGTGCAAAGAGCAGGAATATAACACCTATTTCCGCCCATATATTGATATTTTCGATATCTCCCACTGTGGGGAAAATATTTATATAAGGCCCCGCTAGTAATCCGGCAATGATGTAACCTAAGACTAAAGGTTGTTTCATCCATTTGAACAGCAAGGTTATTACACTGGCCGATATTAATATCAGCGCAAGGTCGGCAATCAAAGTTGGTAAATGTGACATTTAGTGATGGATTTATTCATTTTTTTCTTCCTGATAGTTAGACAGAAAAGAGCCAAGGGACATGGATGTTCAGCTCTTTTCTTTTTCGAGAGTGTCGGCAGTCAATTATTCATTATATTGTTTTCCTCTATAAAAAGAGGGAAACAATATAATAGATAGCTGCTGCCAGGAGTCCACTGACCGGAATTGTAAGAATCCAGGCAGTCATGAGACTTTTTGTTATTCCCCAGCGAACGGCAGACAAGCGTTTGGTTGCACCTACTCCGATGATTGCACCTGTGATAGTATGTGTAGTACTAACGGGGATTTTCAGCATTTCCGTGATGTAAAGAGTGAAAGCACCAGCTGTTTCGGCAATCACTCCTTCCAATGGGGTTACTTTGGTGATTTTGGTTCCCATTGTCTTTACTATTTTCCAACCTCCGGACATGGTGCCGAGTGAGATAGCGGTGAAGCACGAAAAAGCAACCCAGTCGGGAAGGTCATTGATGCTGTTGATACCCATACCCAATCCCATAGAATGGGCGGCTATCATGGCAGCGGCAATAATACCCATTACTTTCTGTGAGTCATTCAATCCATGTCCGACACTGAAGAGGGCGGAAGAAACGAGCTGCAACCTCTTAAACCAGACTTCAGCTGTATGAGGATGTGCACGCCGGCAGATGTAAAGAACAAACAGAGTGAAACCGAAAGCAATCACCATTCCGATAAAAGGAGCCAGAAAGATGAAAGCTGCAATTTTAAGAATGATATTAAGTTGAATTGCTTCAAACCCGTTTGCCATAATGGCAGCTCCTGCAAATCCTCCGATAAGCGTATGTGAGGATGAAGACGGGATACCTTTCCACCATGTTACCAGGTTCCAGGTGATGGCTGCTATTACTCCTGCCAATATAATAGGTAAAGTGATATATTGTTCTACCACCGTTTTGGATACTGTGTTGGCAATACCGAATCCGCCTATTATGTATTTGGCAATGAAAAAAGCAACGAAATTGAAGAAAGCAGCCCATAGTACAGCTTGAAAGGGCGTAAGCACCCTGGTAGATACGATTGTAGCTATTGAGTTTGCTGCATCGTGAAAGCCGTTGATATAATCGAATATCAGAGCCAGAATAATGATAGTCACTAATAATTCCATGTGTTCCGGCTTACTTTATGCGTACTTTACAATCAGGTTTTTCAGAATCTTGCCTACGTGCTCTGCGGCATCGGTCGTTTTCTCCAGTTCATGCATGATTTCTTTAATTTTGATAAGTTCAATGCAATCCTTTTCTTCTTCAAATAGCCTGGTGATAAAGAATTCATATACGTCATCTGCTTGATTCTCGATTTCATGTAATTTTGAGCAATATTCCCGGAGAAGAGTCGGTTTCTTACGGAATGTTTCAAGTTCGTCCATGGCTTTACAGATGTAGGTCGCTTCTTCCTGAATCAAACGGCTCAATTCTTTGCCGTTCTCCGAGATAGGACGGGGATTGTAAATAGAGATTCGTTTGGCACAACTATTTATTCCGTCGATGACATCATCCATACAGGAAGCTAAGTCATGAATATCTTCACGGTCGAAAGGAGTGATGAATGTAGTGCCCAATTCATCAAAAATCCGATGCGTCAGTTTGTCCCCTTCACGTTCCAGCTCTTTGATTTTCTTGTAGTAGTCTGCACGTTCTGTAGGTGAGTCATGTTGCAAGCTTTCTGTTAAAACAACGGATGCTTCACAAAGCACTTCTGAAAGTTGTTTCAGCAATGGGAAAAATTTGGGCTCCTTTGGAGTAAACCGGCTAAAAAAAGAATTTTTCATAAGTGTAAAAACTTTAAATTGTTTTTTCTTCTCTATTTATATTAGTAACAAATGAATACAGATTATAGTTTGGTGTTTTAAGACTTTAGTTTGGCCCGTACTACCTCTATGATTGCAGGTAATATAGAGATGAATATGATGGCAACGATCAGCAGTTTCAAGTTCTCCTGTACAAACGGAAGGTCTCCGAAGAAATAACCGGCGTAGCAGAAGAGGCCGACCCAAGCCGCACCACCCGCTAAATTATACATCATAAAATAGTAATAGTTCATCTTTCCCATTCCTGCAACGAAGGGAGCAAACGTGCGTACTATCGGGACGAATCTGGCAAGAATAATTGTTTTCCCACCATATTTCTTATAAAATTCGTGTGTCTTCTCCAGATGGCTTTGTTTGAATATCTTGGAATTGGGATTATTAAAAAGCTTTCGACCGAAGAAATGTCCGATCATGTAATTGCAGGAATCGCCTAATACGGCAGCGGCAAATAAAATGATAACGAGTATATGCACACTGATAGGCATGTCAGGTAAGGCAGAAATAGCTCCTGCGACGAAGAGTAGAGAATCACCGGGAAGAAAAGGAGTGACCACTAATCCGGTTTCACAGAAGATTATAAAAAACAAAATGGCATACGTCCAAGCATGATAATCACGCACAATCATAACCATATATTGATCGATATGAAGGATGAAATCCAATAAAAAGTCCATTTTATATACTTTGGTTGTTATGGTAAAAAAAGAATGTCATTGGCTTCCAGACCATAGTGAATACTCTTTTCACTTAAATGGAGGATGCAAACAGAAAGTGAGGCATCAAAGACTGGAATAGTCTTATGCCGGAAAAAATATAAAATGGCTAAATGAGTATGCGACCTAATGAATAGATATGATATCTATCAGAATATTTAAAAAGATTGGTATAATATGAAAAACCTGTCCATTGGTTTTGAGGAAGCTGAATCTTCAGAGAGCTTAGTATACGGATAGTGACAGAAGGAATATTGAATCGTAGTATCTTTAAAGGAGAGAGGTGGCGGAAGGAGAATGGATTTAAAACGCCATTATCGTTATTGTAATCTTGCTTTCCGGTGTATTCTTTTGTTTTGACTAGTTTCTGTTCTTTATCCAGCTGTATGATATTAGTTTTGGAGGTGTATGATTTGGTATAGGTTTGTATACTGGTACTACCGGTTTCTAACCGGTATGCCTCCTGTGCTTCATCGGAAATCAGATGGAATCCCCAATTCAGAAATACGCCTAATAGTATACAGAATATGTACTTCATCATAACGGTCGCAAAGGTAGAAACTATTTTTATATGAAATACATATTCACAAGCATAATTAACAATTATAATTGTAGCTCTATCGGGAGGTATTCATTATAGTTATGTTAACTCCTGTTGTTTACAGTGAATACAGTAGTCGTAATGCACAGTTCGCAGTTTTCCGCACTTGGGGCAGGTGTATTTATGATTTTGCCATATTAAGAAGTTTTCTTCTCCCTGTTCTTTTATGAATGTAAGATTCATAATCATACTCATTTTGTATTTGTTTTGGTATCTTGCATCTAGTGCTTTTAATCGTTTGCAAGGGAAATTTGTGCATTCAAAACAATAATACTTTTTCTTATCACATGAGAAAATGATACAGTTTTGGCAACTTTCCCGAATTTTTCCTGTTTGGGTTCTACAACCGGGGCAAGGCTTTTTTATATCTTGAAAAGCATAACATAATGCGCAGTCCATTCCACAAGGTGCGATGGAACTGATTCTGACTGTCCTCTTGAATATCATTGGCGTATAAGTTATCCCGTTAGTACATAGCTTCTCTTTAGTCTTTTCAAATCCCAGACTTTGATAAAAAGGAATAGCGTACGTGGATGAATTAACAGTCATTTCATCTACCGGACAATCATTGATAGCGAAACAGAATAACTGTTTGCCGATACCTTTGCATTGGTACTTTTTTCGGATAAAGAATAAAGAAAGATGTTTCCCTTCATGCTTTGTCCCCATGATGCCGACCAGATTCTTATCCTCAAAAGCACCATAAATCACTAATTCATTCATCAGTTGCTCGCTGGAGATAAAGCTTTTAAATGAATTCAAACCTTCTTCATCGAAGTCTTCCGCTCCACATTGTATATATACCTCCAATGCTAACGATGTAGCCAGAGCGTATTCGGTCTTGTCTAATTTGCGTATCATAGTGATTGCTTTTATCATTAATTTGCCGGGAAAATTACTATTAATTTCCGGATATGGTATTGAAATCTGATTTCTTTTTCTTTTTTTTGTAAAAGCTGTAGGGTATTTCCGGTTTGAGCGCTCTTATTAGTAGAAACGCAATTTATTTACCTTTAAAAAGCATCAGTATGAAGAATGTAGAAAAACACTTGGTTGGATGGCTATCAGTTTGTTTGCTGCTTTGTAGCTATCCTGTGTGGGCGCAAGGAGATGCCGGAGATTATCTTACGATTGTTGGTATGGTGAAAGACAAGCAAAATAAAAAAGCTTTGGAGAACGTAAATGTATCGGTGCATGGTAGCAATATCGGTACTGTGACCAATGCGGAAGGAGAATTTGCTTTGAAGATAAAAAAAACGGAAACCCCGCGTGAACTGGACATTTCACATATCGGCTATGTAAATACTCATATCTCTTTGGAGAAAGAAACAGCCGCTATGTTGACGGTTTGGCTGACGCCTCATTCCAATCTGTTGAATGAAGTGGTGGTATTTGCCGAAAATCCACGTATGATTGTAGAGAAAGCAATCAATAAGATCCCTTTAAATTATAGTGATAAGCGTGATATGCTGACAGGATTTTACCGGGAAACCGTACAGAAAGGGCGTCGATATATCGGTATATCGGAAGCAGTGCTCGATGTGTCTAAAACAGCCTATACCAATAGAAATATAAACTATGACAAAGTACGGGTGGAGAAGGGACGTCGTCTGCTTAGTCAGAAAGCGAGTGACACATTAGCTGTCAAAGTTGTGGGTGGACCTAATCTGGGCGTCACTTTGGATGTCGTGAAGAACAAGGGAGCGTTACTCGATTTTGAAGAATTGAATAATTACGAATTCTGGATGGCAGAATCCATGCTTATAGATAATCGTATGCAGTATGTTATTAATTTCCGCCCTAAAGTCATTCTTATGTACGCTTTATTATACGGTAAATTGTATATCGATCGTGAACGGTTGTCATTCACCCGTATAGAAATGAGTCTGGATATGCAGAATAAATCGAAGGCAACTACCGCTATTCTGTATAAGAAACCTCTCGGTCTAAGGTTCAAACCGCAAGAACTCTCTTACCTAGTCACTTATAAAGATGTAGATGGAAAAACGTATCTGAACTATATTCGTAACACGATCCGTTTTAAATGTGACTGGAAGCGGAAGTTATTTTCCACAAGCTATACGGTAGCTTCCGAAATGGTAGTGACCGATAGAAAAGAAGGAGTATTGGAGAATATACCCAACAAAGAAGCTTTCAGCCTGAATCAAATATTTTATGATAAGGTAGACGAATACTGGAATCCGGATTTTTGGGGAAACTACAATATTATCGAACCTACGGAATCTTTAGAGCACGCAGTGGATAAATTGAAAAAGCAATCGAATTGAAACAGGGATAGTTTTCTTATATTTGAGGTCAATCATAAAGAAAAGCAAGTATGCTGGATGAACTGCTCATACTAAAAAAGATAAAGGAAGGTGACATAAAAGCGTTTGAGGAACTCTTTCGCCGTTACTATTTTCCTCTTTGCTGTTATGCGGCAGGCATTACCGGGCAGATGGCGGTAGCGGAAGAGATTGTGGAAGAGCTTTTCTATGTACTTTGGAAAGAAAGGGAGCGCTTACAGATTTTCCAGTCCGTTAAGAGCTATCTGTACAGGGCGACTCGCAATCAATCTTTGCAGTATTGTGAACACGAAGAAGTTAGGAATAGATACCGTGAAGCAGTATTGAACACTTCCAATCCGGAGCAGTCGACAGATCCTCATCAACAGATGGAGTATGAGGAATTACAGAAATTCATAAATAGCACTCTTGAAAAGCTGCCAGTCCGCAGACGACAGATTTTTGAGATGCACCGTTTGGAGGGGCGGAAATATGTGGAGATAGCGACACAGCTTTCTCTTTCGGTAAAAACAGTAGAAGCTGAAATGACAAAAGCCCTCCGGGCATTACGAGAAGAAGTTGAAACTTATATTCACATGAAGTGATGAAAACAGAAATTTATAAAATAAAGACAGATCAGGCATGGAACCGATTGTATAATCGCCTGGACAATGACCGTTTACTTGCGAAAGTTGATGAAGGCCGTTCTATACGCAAACATTCACAATGGATCAGATACGGAGCAGTTGCCGCCGTTTTGATAGGCGTCGTCTGGGGAGCTTTGTATTGGATGACCGGTTCTGAAAGAGAACCGGCACAGAATTTTCTTACACAGGAAAATCAAGGCATTTCCACTTTGGCAACGACTCTTGAAGACGGTTCTGTGGTACTTTTGGCAAAGGAAACCTCCTTATTATATCCGAAGCATTTTATTGCTGATAAACGGGAAGTGAGTTTGCAGGGAAATGCTTTCTTCGACGTAGCAAAGAAGCAGGGACAACCCTTTTGGATTGATACGGAACAAGCTAAAATTGAAGTTTTGGGAACCGCTTTCAGTGTACAGAGCGATGAACATGCTCCGTTCCGCTTATCTGTACAAAGAGGGATTGTGAAAGTTACTCTAAAAAAAGGAAATCAGGAATGTTATGTAAAAGCGGGAGAGGCAGTAGTGGTGCAATCGCAACGATTAGTCGTTCTCGATGCGGATAAAGAGAATGAAGAGTGGGGGAGCTTCTTTAAACACATACGTTTTAAAGATGAATCTTTGGCGAACATTCTGAAAGTGATGAACCTGAATTCGGATAGTTTGCAGATTCAAGTGGCTTCACCTGCATTGGAGGAATGCAGGTTGACGGTTGAATTTTCTGATGAGTCTTCTGAAGTCGTAGCTACTCTGATAGCTAGCGCACTCGGTCTGCAATGTGTCCGGCAAGGGGATATTCTTTTGTTATCAGAATAAAACTCATTTAAACTTGAGAAAATGAAACAGGCTTATCGCTATCTATCCATTCTATTCATACTCTTTTTCGTAGTCGATACGATGAGAGCGGATGGGGGCGATGTATTGGAACGGATAGTTCGGCTTCCCAAGTCAAAAGGCACTGTTTATTCATTATTAGGTAATGTCTCCCAACAGTCGGGATATATGTTTATTTATGACAGTAAAGTTATTGATAATGATGTTGTCGTGAAGATAAAGGGAGGAGAACGATCTATTCGCCAAGCAGTGTATGATATAGTAGGAGATACCGGTTTGGAGTTTCAGGTGATTGGTACTCATATTCTGATTACTCTCCCTTCGGAGAAAAAGATTCATATACAACAGGATTCCATTCCGGAGCAGCCTATTAACTTTTCCATTACCGGCACTTTGCTGGATAAGGAGACAGGTGTGCCCATCTCTTCAGCTACTGTTGGAGTGAGGGGGACATCTATCGGCAGCATAACAAATCAGAATGGAGATTTTAAACTGTCCTTACCCGATTCTTTAAAAAACGATTCGATTACCTTTTCTCATATAGGTTATCTTTCACAAGATATAGAGTTTGCTTTGTTGATTGGACGGCACAATATACTTAGTCTCGAACCTAAAGTGGTTCCTTTGCAGGAAGTAGTGATTCGTCGAAGTGAACCAAAGAAACTTTTGCGGGAAATGATTGAACGGAGGGAACAGAACTATTCGCATACTCCCGTGTATCTGACTACCTTTTATCGTGAAGGAGTTCAGTTGAAAAACAAATTTCAAAACTTGTCGGAAGCAGTGTTCAAGGTTTATAAGACATCCTCACATTCAGCAGTGCCAGATCAAGTGAAGCTGTTGAAAATGAGTCGGCTAAGCAATGTGGAAGCGAAAGATAGCTTATTGGTAAAAGTAAAGTCGGGAATCCAGGCTTGTATCCAGATGGATATCATAAAAGATATGCCCGAATTCCTGATTCCCAATATAGAGAATAGCATTTATACCTATACTTCGGAGGGCGTGACATTTTTAGAAGACCGGTTTGTAAATGTGGTGCATTTTGAACAGAAAAAAGGAATCAGTGAACCTCTTTTTTGCGGAGAACTATTCCTTGATTCTGAAACGAGCGCCTTATTGCAAGCCCGCCTGGAAGTTCATCCTGTATATGTGAAAAATGCGGCAGGTATGTTCGTCGAAAGGCGCGCACGCAACATACGCATGATTCCTCAAAAAGTGGTATATACCATTTCTTATAAACCGTGGCAAGGAACTTATTACATACATCATATCCGGGGCGATCTTCATTTCAAAGTGAAACGTACAAAAATGCTGTTTGGCAGTCGCGATCTTCATATCTGGTTTGAGATGATTACTTGCAAGGTGGAAACCGGACAGGTAGTCGCGTTTCCCCGTACAGAAAGATTGCCTACTCGTACAATCTTCTCCGACACATATTTCAAATACGATGAGAACTTTTGGAAAGACTTCAATGTGATCCCATTGGAAGAAGAAATCAGCAAACTAATAGAAAAAATCTCTTTGAAGATAGAAGAAATAGGTGATTGATTTGTTTTGCCATTCAACGGGATTGCTGTACCTTTGCACCCGGTTTAAAAGATTGTATGTTATGGAATTACCGAAAGATCCGATGATGTTGTTCAGCGTCATCAATATGAAGTTGCGCGATTGCTATTCTTCACTTGACGAACTTTGTGAAGATATGAATGTGAACAAGGATGAATTAGTGAATCAGTTGAAAGCCGCAGGCTTTGAATATAGTGCGGAACACAATAAGTTCTGGTAATCATCTCCTTGTTTACAGCTTATAAATAGAGTATTTCTACTAAAAAAACATAGTGACGCTATCCGGCAAAGATAGTGACGGTATGAGACAATGATGCCGTCACTATCCCAAGCATATAGCGTCACTATAATTTTCTACCTTCATCTAAACGTCATCAGGAATCATGTGTTTATTCCTATCGTATATACCGACAATGATTTCCGCCAGTTCTCCCTCTCTTGTTAATAAAAGCAAAATACCAAATCCCATATTTAACTTCGGCAATCTTCCGCGTTCTAACTAATAAAGTTCAGAAAAAGAATTGATGATAAACGAGAATAAAATTCGTGAAGCTTGTGCCTCGAATCGCGAACGGGGATTCAAGATGCTGATGGACTCTTTTCAGGTGCCGATATATAATTATATCCGTAGACTGGTTGTATCTCATGAAGATGCGGAAGATGTGCTTCAGGAAGTCTTTATCCGGGTATTCCGGCATATCGATCAGTTTCGCGAAGAAAGTTCACTGTCAACCTGGATTTACCGGATTGCGACGAATGAGAGTTTACGTTTGCTCAACGGACGTAAAGATGAAGGAGTTGTTTCCGCGGAAGATGTTCAGGAAGAGTTGATGGGCAAGTTGAAGGCTTCCGATTACATTGATTATGAGAATGAGTTGGCAGTAAAGTTTCAGGAAGCTATTTTAAGTCTGCCGGAAAAGCAACGGCTGGTATTCAACTTGCGTTATTACGATGAACTTGAATATGAAGAGATTGCCCGTGTACTGGATAGTAAAGTGGATACACTAAAAGTGAATTACCACTATGCGAAAGAGAAGATAAAGGAATATATATTAAACAGATAGAACGATGAAAAAGGATTTTGATTTTGATGATATTGGAAAACGGACACCTTACCGTACCCCCGATGGATTCTTCGAGGACGTGCAACGAAAGGTGATGGAACGTGCCGGAGTGAAGCAACGGCGGAAGTCTCATACGAAGCTGATTATTTCTACGGTGATTACCATAGCAGCCGTATGGGTCGGATTTCTGTTTGTTCCGTCTTTGCGACAGGCAGATGAGGTGACAACATCTTCTTCGAAAGTATTAGCCAATGGTACGGAACCGGTAGATAAATGGATTAAAGAACTATCAGATGAGGAGTTGGAAGAGCTCGTCAGCTTCTCTGAAAATGATATATTTTTGAATTAAGTAACTCAATTAATTATTTTAAACGTGAAGATTATGAAGACTAAATTTATTTATGTAATTATGGCCGTTCTCCTGATGGGAAGCCAGATGACTTTGTCTGCACAGAATACGGATAATAAACAAAAAAAACAGCGTCCTACACCAGAACAAATGGTGCAGATGCAGACTAAACAAATAGTAAATACATTGATGTTGGATGATGCAACGGCAGCTAAGTTTACTCCGGTATACGAGAAGTATCTGAAAGAATTGCGTGAATGTCGTATGATGACTCATAAGGCGAGAACAGAGAAAACTAAAGCACAAGGCACAGACGCTAATGTTAAGAAAGAACGTCCGTCTATGACTGACGACGAGATTGCAACCATGTTGCGGAACCAGTTTACTCAAAGTCGTAAAATGCTGGATATTCGTGAAAAGTATTACAATGAATTCAGCAAGATACTTTCGCAGAAGCAGATTTTGAAGATTTATCAGCAGGAAAAGATGAATGCTAATAAATTCAGAAAAGAATTTGACCGCAGAAAAGGTCAGAAACCGGGACAGGGACACCACCAGGGACAAAAAACTCGTGCTCCGCGTCAAGCCCAGAAATAAAGATTAGGTTTATTTTATTATAGTTTTATTTTACTAAATCAACACAATTTGAACATAGGCAGCTATATTTATTCTTTTCAGTACCGTTTGATTACTTGTTATGTCTTGTTACTGATTAGTTTGACTGTTTTTGCTCAGTCCGGCAAAGAGCGTTTTTCCGGTCGTGTGATTGATACTGAAACCAATCAGCCGGTACCGTTTGCTACGGTCCGGCTTTTGGCTTTACCGGATAGTACCTTACTGGCGGGTGGGGCAACAGATGCACAAGGCAAATTTCAGTTAGCCGTCGTTATTCCTAAAAGTAAATCCATTCTGTTACATATTTCTTATATCGGATATACCCCTGTTTTTCGGACTATATCAGCTTCAACAGATAACAAAACACCGATTTTAGGCGATATTTCTTTGACTCCGGAGAGCATTTCATTAACAGAGACCGTTGTTGTGGGACAAGCACCGATGGTTGTGACCGAAGGAGATACTACTGTCTTTAATGCTTCGGCCTATCGTACTCCTGAAGGCTCTATGCTGGAAGAATTGGTGAAACAACTTCCCGGCGGCGAAATAGACGAGGATGGCAAACTGTTGATTCATGGAAAGGAAGTGAAAAAGATTCTGGTGGATGGGAAGGAGTTCTTTTCCGACGACCCGAAGGCAGCACTTAAAAATCTCCCTGTAGAGATGGTAGAGAAACTGAAAGCTTACGAACGCCAGTCCGATCTTGCCCGTCTTACTGGTATTGATGATGGCGAAGAGGAAATGATTCTTGACCTGTCGGTCAAGAAAAATATGAAACGGGGCTGGATGGAGAATTTCATGGGCGGATATGGAAGCAAAGACCGTTATGAACTAGCTAATACTTTAAATCGTTTCCGGAGTAACTCTCAATTGACGGTTATCGGGAATCTGAATAATACAAACAATCAGGGATTTTCGGAGATGCAAGGAGAATCTGCCAGTTCCTCCGGTAATCTTCGCACTCAAAAAGGACTGACCACTTCCCGTTCTTTGGGAGTGAACGTCACTTATGACTGGCAGCGTGTCAAACTCCGATCGAACATTCAATATGTGGGAACAGACCGGTTGGAGGATAGTCGTACTACAGTCGATAATTATCTTCGTAAAGACAAATCTATTACTGAAAGTACCGGACACAATCGTCAGGGAAATGATAATCTCGTAGCAAATGCTTTTTTAGAATGGAAAATGGACTCCGTTACAACATTGATTTTCCGTCCTCAATATCGTACGGCTGTTAATGACAGAGGCAGTAGTGGCTTCCAGCAAGGGTGGGGCAATGACGTATTGCTGAATGAAAGGAAATCATCCGGAACCACTCATAGCTCTTCTTATAACATGACCATGATGCTTCAGCTTAGCCGGAAACTTAGCCGGATGGGAAGAAACATCGCTTTGAAAGTTGATTATGGAACAAATGCTTCTTCAACCGGTAGAACGAATCTTTCTACTACGCATTACTTTAAGAATAACACGAAGAATGTTAAGAATCAGAGGATTGAAGATAAGGTGGACGGCTATAACTACCGACTGCAACTGGTGTACGTGGAACCCTTGCCCTGGCTTCATTTTCTTCAGTTTCGTTACAGTTATCAGCATCGGATTAACAATTCCGACCGGTTTGTTTATAACTGGGATAAGAAGACGGAAGAATTTGCTCCTGATTATGACGAAGACGCAAGTAACTGTTTTGAGAATCAGTACAGCAATCACCTGTTTAATCTTGCTATCCGCACTTCCCGGAAGAAATACAACTATAATATAGGTGCTGACTTTGAACCCCAAAAGTCTGTCAGCCATTCTCTTTTAGAGAAAAAAGAATCGTTGGAAGAACCATTGGAAAAATCAGTCTTTAATGTTTCTCCTACCGTCAATTTCCGCTATAAGTTCTCCAAGCGTACCCGTTTGCAGATTGTATATCGGGGGAAAAGTCGCCAGCCCAATATACGCGATCTTCAACCGATAACAGACCGCACCAATCCGTTAAATATCAGGGTTGGTAATCCTTCATTGAAACCTTCCTATACGAATACGTTTACGCTGAACTTTAATTCATATAATGCCAAGCATCAACGGAATATGGTTGCTTCTGTTTTGGCGGAGAACACTATTAATAGTGTTACCAATCAGGTGACTTATGACAGTGAATCTGGTGTGCGGACCACTACTCCCCTTAATATGAACGGAAACTGGCGTATTATGGGGTCTTTTTCTCTTAATACTCCTTTTAAGAACCGGAATTGGAGGTTTCGTACTTATTCATATTTGCAATGCAGAAATCAGAACGGATATAGCACAATAAACAAAGAAGCTCCTGTGAAAAGCACAGTGAAACATTTGACAGCCCGCCAACGCCTGCAATTAACTTACCGGACAAAAAAAATGGAAATCAGTGCCCGTGCGGAGTTACTTTATAATAATTCCCATAATAATGTAAAAGAGACACGTACGGAGACTTATGATTATCGTTTTGGAACAGAAATGCAGTATTATTTTCCGTGGAACATAGAACTGTTCAGTGATCTTACATGTTTTCAACGTTCCGGTTATGGTTATAGTGGCTATGCTCGCGAAAACCTGATGTGGAACTGTCAGTTGTCGAAAGCTTTCCTAAAGCGGAAACAAATCCTTCTCCGCTTCAAAATATACGATATTCTTCGTCAGGACGTTTCAATGATACGCACAATTACTGCTACTGCCATTCGCGACACAGATTATAATGCACTAGGTTCATACTTTATGGTACACGCTATACTTCGTCTGAATATGATGGGGCACTGATTTCATCTTCTACAAATGAACTCGGAGTACAACCATAGTATTTCTTGAATGCTGTACTGAAATATTTAGCATTCGGATAACCTGTCAGATAAGCAATCTCTCCAATACTATATTTGTGTTCACGCAAAAGCGTGGCAGCACGTTTCATCTTAATATCACGGATAAACTCCTGTGGATTTTGTCCTGTCAGAGACTTTATTTTTTTGAAAAATACAGACCGGCTCATAGCCATCTCTATGGCTAGTGTATCAATAGAAAAGTCTTCATTCATCATCTTTTCTTCAATGTATTCCACTACCTGTTCCATAAATTGCTTATCCAGTTCGTTTACAAGCAACGACTCATCATTGAAAGCAGACTTGTCGATATATTTCTTTCTGTACAAGCTACGGTTATTGATTATAGAAGCAATTTTACTTTTCAATACCGCAGGATCGAACGGTTTTGTGATATAATCGTCGGCTCCTGCATTCAGCCCCTTGATGATGTCTTCGCGTTCGGCGAGTGACGTCAATAGAATCAATGGGATATGGCAGGTTTCAATATTCGATTTAAGTTGTTTGCAGAGTTCAGTTCCCGAAAGAAGTGGCATCATTACGTCCGAGATGATAAAATCGGGATTTTCCTTACGTACAACTTCCAAAGCCGCTTGTCCGTCTGCACTTTCTACAATAGAATAATCCTGTTTCAGATAACGGGCGAGGTATTCCCGTAATTCTTCGTTGTCTTCTACCAGCAAGATCTTGATTTTCCCCGCTTCATCTGGTTGTTTCTCTTGTTGTACTTCCTTTTTCGGGTGAAAGTCTTTCTGTATAAGTTCTGTTTTGTTGTAGTCACTCTGTGATACAGGAAGCTGGATACGGAAAGTCGTTCCGACTCCTTCCGTACTGGAAAAGTCGATACTGCCTTTATGCAATAACGTCATTTTCTTGGTAAGCAAGAGCCCGATGCCACTGCCGGTTTCTTTGGAGTTGGCAGCGTTTTCAGCACGGTAGAAACGATTGAACAATTTCTTTTGTGCCTGGGTAGATATACCTATTCCGTCATCTACTACTTCAAGTACTAATTTCTCATCAGTGAGTGAGCATTTCACCCATACATTCCCGTGCTGGCACGTATATTTGATTGAGTTAGAAATCAGGTTATCCAAAATAAGAGATACTTTCCGGCGATCGATAAAAATAGGATGTTCTCCTTCAGGGGAGATTTGCGTGTGCAGGCTGATTCCTTTTTCACGTGCAAGCGGTTCGAAGTTGCCTACCGCGCTGCCGATGAAAGCGGACATTTCTGTTTCTTCCACTTGCAGCGTCATCGCTTCGCGTTCTATCTTCTGGAAATCCAACAGTTGAGTTACCATATTCAATAGCTTCTCCGTGTTGCGTTGTGCTAGGGTAAGAGCGGAGTGTCCGTTATCTGTCAAAGGCTCATTCTCAATTTCATTCAAAGGAGCCTTAATGAGTGTTAACGGTGTGCGTATATCATGAGCTATATTGATAAAGAAACGAATCTTTTGATCTGAATCCCGCGCATCCATACGATCTTTATATGCTTTAATCAGGAAATAGACTAATAGTGCGGTAAGTAAAAGATATAACACCCATGCAAACGGGGTATTCCACCACGGATGAGCAATAGTGATGTGAATACTTCTCTCTTGATAATTCTTTTCATCGCCTCCGCTAAACACTTTGACACGGAACGTATAATTGCCCGGAGGGATATTCGTATATACAGCATGATGATGGTCGGTTGGTAAACTCCATGCATGGTCGAAGCCTTCCAAATACCAACTATATAGATTCTTGGATACATTCAAGTATCCTAAATTCAGAAAGCGGAAAGAAAAGGAATGTTGTCCGTGAGTCAGGGCAATCTGTTCGGTGCGGTCAATCACAGTATGCAGGGGAGAATCTTTTGTGTCGGGGCGAACCGGCACATTGAACAGAGCGAATTCTTCAAAACGGAGATTGAAAGAAGTCTCATCCTTTTGGGCAAATTCATCGGGGTTCAGTTCAAAAGCCCCTTCGGGAGTTCCCCATACGATATGGTTATTGCGGAACTGTGAAAAGGAACGGAAGTTGAGGATATTGTCGGGCAGTCCGTCCGCTTCATAAAACACATCGATCCGTCCATGTTTGGGATGCAGGCAGTTCAAACCGTTTTCGGTGCTGACCCAGATACGTCCTTGTCCATCATATTGTATTCCACAAATATTGTTGGAAGAAAGACCGTCCGCTTGTGTGTATTGTTTGGTTGTTCCGTCAGTCAACTGATAACAGAGTACTCCTTTTCCTTCTGTTCCAATCCAAAGTTGCTGTGGGGTGGAAGGGGGAATACAGAGGCTTTGAGTAATAAATTGCATACTCTTCTCTTTTTCTCCGACGGGCAGGTAATCACCTTTCTCTGTTTGGATATTGAAGATAATCACTCCTTTGGTAGAAGCAACGAATAGTGTATCTTTTCCGTAAGTAAGAAGTTGGTTAATACCTTTGATGGGATAATAATCCACCTTGTGAGTGGTAGGATTATATCTCATCAGTTCGTTGATGATTCCACCTAACCAAATGTTGCCTTCCTGATCCTGCGTAATGGCATAAATATAATTCTTGGTTGGTTTGCTTCCTTCCTTTTTGGGAAGATCGATGATGTGAATCCGGTCGTTACGGTCGATATTGATTACGTCACTGGCATAGCCTCCTGCCCATACGTTCCCTTCTTTATCCTGACAAAGTGAGAGAATGACGGCATTATCTTTCTGGTCATTCTGAAAAAAATGACGCCATTGACCATCTGTTTGATCATATCGGCTGATACCTTGGTTGGTTCCTATCCATAAGCGGTTGCGGTCGTCCTCCAGTAAACAGTTTACATGATTGTTGGCTAGCGATTGGGAGTTATTTTCTATGTGGTGATAAGTGGTGCTTACCAGTCGGTTTTTATTGTACACAAATACTCCGGCTGTATGTGTGCATACCCAGATAGAGTTTTTATTATCTAAGATATGATAGATCGTATTTGCCTTCAGGTACTTGTATCCGGTGGCATTGTGAGAATATTCTGTTTCACGTTCCCCGGTAAATCTGTTGTATTCATAAATTCCAGCCCCGTCTACTCCTGCCCAGATACGGTCTGTTCCTACGGAGGTGATGCTTCGTACCGGAACAGCTTGGTGAACAGCCTTGTCTGCAATCAGTTCTTTCTGTGGTTTGTTATAGATATAAATGCCGTGAGAAAAAGTACCAATCCATAGATGATGAGTCAATGAGTCGTGATACAATGATTGTATCCGTTTATCGTTGAGTGCGGAAAGATATTTCTCCCTTCTGGGTAGATAACTTTCATCCTCCTGTTCGACAAGGTGGAAAACCCCTTTGGATGTTCCTGCCCAACCATGTTTTTCTTTTTCGAAAAGCAGGCAGTGAACAGCCACTTTCTGTTTGATGGATTGCAAGGTGGAATCGTTTGTATTGAATCTGTATAAATGTTCAGTAGTACCAATCCATAAATGTCCTGTCGGGTCGAAGGTAATTGCATTAATAGCTTCACGTTGCGTGAGATTGACATTGTTCACTTGGTGAAAAGAGTCCGTTTCATAGGAGAACTTATAGATATTTGCTTCACTAAAAGCATAAATTTCTTTTTGATCGTTGATTAGGATGCCTCTGGGATGCTCTGTTACCTCATTTTCAGCAGATATTGATAAAGTATAATGCACAAAAAACTCTCCATTGTATCTGTCAATCCCAGACCGGGTAGCAAACCATATATACCCGTTGTCATCCAAAATAGATTCTTGCACACGACGGTTGCTCAAACCGTTGTCTGTCGATATTTCTTTAAACGGCAGTGCATTGATTGTATCCGGCATTAGTATGAGTGCCAAAAACAGTAGTAGTAGCGTCTGTCTCATGGTTTCAAAATTGGTTTTTGTAGTTATCACTTTCAGACAAAGATAGCGAATTTAAGCATAGTAGGAATACCTCCTGTATAGATAAACCGGAAATGAAACCTATTTTATCGGATATGAAACCTTCCGGTTTGTCCAAATGCCTATCTTTGCCTTACACTTTTCATTTAATACTATTTAATAACAGTAGCACATGGATACTAATTATAAGATGATTTCCAGTTTGTTATTAGCAGGAGTATCTACCTGTGGAATTGCCCGGCAACCCATGCAAAACCCGATGGAGCCGGTGAAGGAAAGGCCCAATATTCTTGTCATTGTTTGTGAGGATATCAGTCCGTACCTGGGATGTTATGGAGATAAAGTTGCAGTAACCCCTAATCTCGATTCTTTTGCGGCTCAAGCTATCTTGCATACTGATATGTATACGTGCGTGGGAGTATCTTCTCCCAGCCGTTATTCATTAATAACCGGACGGTATGCTTCAGCTGATGGGGCTAATTATATGCGTTCCAATTATTTTAATAAAGAGTTTGGAGTTGTTCCGCCTGCAGGAGTAAAATGTTATACCGAATTTTTGCGGCAACAAGGATATTATTGTACGAACAATGCAAAAACCGATTATCAGTTCACTTCACCTGTTTCTGCCTGGGATGAGCAAGGAGGAAAGGCACATTGGAAGAAGGCGCCTGCCGACCGACCATTCTTTTCTATCTTTAATTTGAATGTCACACATGAGTCTTTTATATGGAAAAATACAGATTTGCCTTTGGTGGTTTCACCGGAGGATATTGTTTTGCCTCCCTATTACCCTGACACTAAAATAGTGCGTCATGATCATGCCGTTCTTTACTCTAATATAAAAAAGATGGATGAACAATTCCGAAGACTCTTGGAGGAACTGGAGGCAAGCGAGCGTGCAAAAAATACCATTGTCTTATTCTATTCGGACAATGGAGGTCCTCTGCCGCGTGCTAAACGTGAGATTATGGATTCGGGGACTCATGTTCCTTTTATGATTCGTTTCCCGGACAGAAGAGGGGCAGGTACACAGAATACATCTCTGAATATGTTCGTAGATATTCCTCCGACGATATTATCACTTGCAGGAATAGTTCCTCCGTCCTATATGCATGGACAAGCGATGTATGGCCCCTATAAAGCGACTGAAAAAAGAAAATATGTGTTTGGTGCAACCGATCGCTTTGATGAACAGATAGAAAAACGTGCGTCCATTCGTTCGGAACGTTATCTTTATATACGGAATTATATGTCTCAACAGTCGGTTTACCGTCCTGTGAAGTTCCGTTTGGATATGCCAATGATGCAGGAGATGTTACGGCTCCATGAGGAGGGAAAATTAGATACTGTTCAAGAACGTTGGTTCATGTCACCGGCTTTTGAAGAAGAATTATATGATTGTACCGCAGATCCGCATCAGATTCATAATCTGTGTAATGACGCTGGTTATCAAAAGGTATTGAAACAGATGCGCGCTGCCTATCAGAAAGAATGGATAAAGCCGTTCAATATTGATTGGGAGCAGAGAACGGAAGAATATTTCGTGAATAAAATGTGGCCGGAAGGAACGAAACCTTGTTGTGAACGCCCTCATTTGAGAACAGAAAATGGGAAAGTATATGTAGAGAATGATTTGAGTATTTATTCAGCTATTTACCGGATAAAGAATAAAGAAGGTAACTGGCATCTGTATACAAGTCCGGTTTCTCTGAAAGCAGGAGAATGCATTGTCTTGAAGCTGGAACGGATTGGTTATAAGGACTCCGAACCGGTAGAATTCCAATTTATGTAAAGTGAAATAATGATGTGTTAATTTTAAAATAAGTATATGATGAAGAATCTAATACCCTATTCAGTTGCAGTTTCCGCTTTGGCAAGTACTTGTCTGCCTCTTGTAATGAATGCACAAACTGTTATTGATGAAACGCAACTGTCCCGGAAAAATGTATTGTTCATAGCTGTAGATGATCTTAAGCCTTTGCTTGGTTGTTATGGTGATCCCGTGGCACAGACTCCTCATATAGACCGTTTGTCCACAAGAGGAACCGTTTTTATGTCAGCTTATTGTCAGCAGGCCGTGTCGGCAGCAACACGTGCCAGTCTGTTGACAGGAATGTGTCCGGATCGTACCCGTGTGTGGGATCTTAAAACATTGATTCGCTCGCAGAATCCGGATGTTGTCACCCTGCCGCAGTACTTTAAGGAGAACGGGTATAGAGTAGCAGGTATCGGAAAAATCTACGATCCCCGTTCGGTCGATAAACAACAGGATGCCCGTTCCTGGTCGGAAGAATATATGGAACATGCCCAGTTTATAAATGCCGGATTCGAACAACCTGTAATGGCGCAATACCAAAGTCCGGAAATACGTGGACTTTATAATAAATACCATAAAGAAGCGCAGGCGAAAGGTATGGATAAGAAAAATCAAATAGAGAAATACATTCAGAAATATGTGAAACCTACCACAGAGTGTACGGATGTTCCCGACAATGCCTATAATGACGGAGCTATTGCCGACGGAGCCGTTCGTTTTCTGACCAATTGTCATTCGGATAAACCTTTCTTTCTGGCGGTAGGATTCAAAAAGCCTCACTTGCCTTTCTGTGCTCCCAAAAAGTATTGGGATTTATATCATCGTGAAACGATGCCTTTGGCTACCTACCGGAAGAAAGCGGTGGGGAGTCCGGAGTTTGCCTATCATAAATGTGGTGAACTGCAATTGTACACCGATATTCCCTCTCTTATTTCTTTTTCGGATATTGAAAATGTGAAGATTCCCGACGAGAAAGCTCGTGAACTGGTGCATGGTTATTATGCCTGCATTTCTTATATTGATGCTCAAATAGGTAAGATAGTGGAAGCTCTTGAAAAGAGCGGTTGCCTGAATAATACGATTATTGTATTGTGGGGAGATCATGGCTGGCATTTGGGAGATCATGGATTGTGGAATAAACACACCAATTTCGAACAGGCTACTCATGTTCCATTTTTATTGATAGATCCTTCATCTCCTGCACAAAAAGTAACGACTCCGGTAGAGTTTCTTTCCATTTATCCTACCTTGTGCGACTTGGCGGGACTGAAAAAGCCCTTGAATTTGGACGGAGAAAGTTTAGTAGAGGTCGTGAAAGGCAAGAAAGATGTCGTAAACATTAAACCTTATGCAGTGAGCCAATATCCAAGAGTAGGTAAGATGGGATATTCACTGCGAGACGGCCGTTACCGTTATACAGTCTGGCTAAACTGGAAAGATAAGAAAACAGATACGACAAAGATACTTGCGGAAGAACTTTATGATTATGCTAAAGACCCGGATGAAACTGTTAATGTTGCAGCAAATAGTGATTATGCAGACGCATTGCAGCAAATGAAGAGGTTTTGGGAAGAATATAAAAAGACTCGAATTGTTAGAAATGAAAAATAATCGGAAACCATTAATTGACTACAAATAACTTATGAAACTAACTCTGAAACTCGTAGCGGCAAGCACTGTGATACCTTTTGCGTGCGTGCAGGCTCAAAATACAATGCAGCATCCTAATGTCTTAATGCTTGTGGTGGATGATTGGGGGGCTCACGACCTTTCTCTTACCGGTTCTAAACTATATGAAACAAAGAATATAGATCACCTGGCACAGGAATCCACCAACTTCTCGCAGGCATACGTGGCCTATCCACGAAGTGTACCGTCACGCTATTCGCTCATAACCGGTCGGCATTGTGCCCGTCCGCAGACAGGAGCCAAAACCGATGACCGTAAAGTAGATGCTGACAGCTATTGTATAGCTATGCCTTTTAAGGAAGCCGGATATAACACTTGTATTATAGGCAAATGGCATCTAAGCGACGGTAAAACGATGCCCGAAGACAAAGGTTTTGATTTAAATATCGGTGCAGGAAAAGCCGGTTCTACAGGAACGTATTTTGCTCCTTTCAACAAACCGGGAACTTCCAACCCGGATAAACTGATTTACGGTATGGAAGATGCTCAACCGGGTGAATACCTAACGGATTATATGACCCGTAAAATGGTGGATTATCTCAAAACACCACGTTCGCAGCCATTCTTCGCAATATGTAGTTTTTATGCCGTTCATACCCCTTTGGAGGCAAAGCAGGAGATGATAAACCGCTATGAAACGAAGATTGAGAAATTGGAATTGGGAGAAGATCCTATGAAAAAGGAAGAAGCGGGTGACTGCAAGACCCAGCAGGATCATCCTGTCTATGCAGCAATGATTGAATCTGTAGACGAGGGAATAGGAAAGATGATCGAAGCGTTGAAAACCACCGGACAGTATGACCATACAATCATCGTACTCATTTCCGACCACGGCGGACTATCAAACCGGGGAAACAAACGTGAATTGGCTACTACCAATGCGCCTCTGAAGGCTGGTAAAGGGCATCTTTACGAAGGAGGCTTACGTGTCCCAATGCTTGTTCATCTTCCGGGACAGAAGGAAAACAAAACATGTGACTTGCCCGTAATGAGCTTCGATTTACTTCCCACGCTGGCCGATCTTTGCAATGCGCCCGTAGACGGGAAAGCCGAACTTGACGGAATGAGTTTAAAACCAGCCTTGACTGGAAAGAATCCACCTGCATTGGCTGCCCGTGACCTTTTTTGGCATAAAGCTTCGCAGCGTCCCACTTCAACAGGTGATTATGTTTCGACTGCTATCCGTAGCGGCCGATATAAACTACTCGACTTCTATCAGCAGAACCGCATTGAGCTTTATGACTTGCAATCTGATCCCGGAGAAAACCATAACCTGGCCATCGAGCAACCGGAAATCACCCGTCAGTTGATGCAAAAGCTGAATGACTGGCGGAAAGAAATGAATGTAAAAATGGCCGACCCTAAGACAATGAACCATAATGATAATAAACTGAATCCTGGAGATAATGCGAATGGAGATAAGAAATACGGAAAGAAAAAACAAACTCTGAAATAATAAATGCCTTATGAAACTATTAACAAAAATAACTCTCGGAGCTTTTGCGCTCCCGGCAATGCAGGTTGTAGCACAAACAACCAAGCCCAATATCATTCTGATAATGACCGATCAGCAATCTTATAATGCCATTAGTGCACACGCTGACATGTATGGCGGTTCCTATTTTTCCACTCCTAATATAGACCGCCTGGCCAAAGAAGGGCTTTCGTTTACTCGTACTTATTGTGCTAATCCTGTATCCGTCCCCTCACGTTTTGCTCTTTTCACCGGAATGTTCGGCGGACAATATGGTATTCGTGAGAATCAGTGTGCGGAGGCCGACGAAACCGAAGTCCGTGCGATGCTTGCTCAAAATGGAATGGGAGCAGTATTCAATCGTGGCGGATATGAAACCTATTACGGTGGAAAAGTACATTTGCCTTTCTCCGCCAAAGAGGGCAAGTCTAAATTTGCTGCTCCGGCAGGGTATGGTTTTGAAACTTACTTTACCGATGACGAACGTGACGGCTTGGGAGTGGCTGCCGGCAAACTGATTGAAGAAAAGGCGACACAACCACAAACAGCCGGAAGTAAACCGTTCCTGCTGGTTGCCTCTTTTCTTAATCCTCATGATATCTGCCTGGAATCATCGACCAATCTTTCTTCCGAAATAATCGGTAAAAAAGAAGGTAAGAAAAGCCTGATAACCCAATGTGTCCGTCAGATGCGTGCCCGTGCTGCCGCAATCGATTCGGTAGAGTTTTACCGTGAACATGCTCCCGCACTTCCTTTTAATTTTGCAAAGACTGACGGTTTTCCTGATATGAAGAAAAGTCCTTATAAAGACTTCCCTGATTGGTATTGGCGCAAATATCGCTGGACTTATGGGCAATTGGTTGCTTTAGTGGATAGCCATATCGGTCATATTTTGGATGCTCTCGATCGGCATCCGGAATTGAAACGCAATACGATCATTGTTTTCACCTCCGATCATGGAGAAATGCAAGGTGCCCACCACACTGTAACCAAGAATCTACCTTATGACGAATGTCAACGGGTACCATTCATCTTCTGTGGCCGTGGAATAGCACATGGTGAACGTGACAATTCACTGGTATGTAACGGAACCGACTTGCTTCCTACCATTTGCCAGTTGGCTGGCATACCTCTTCCCGCTAAAACCGACGGTCTTTCATTGGCCGATCGTGTGTTGGGGCGTGGCAAAGCTCCCCAGCGCAAAGCTTTATATACAGAAGGAGACGGATTCCTGAATGTCATTAGCGGTACAAACAAATATACCCTGTTTGACGGCAAAAACAGCGGGGAAATGTACATTGATGTAAAGTCGGATAATGGTGAACTAAAAAATATCATCTCCGGCAATGAAGCAAAAGCGCAAACGCTGAAAAGTTTTATCCCGCTTGAAAAACTAAAACCACTTTCAGCGAAAGTAAAGAAGGAGAAAGTAGAAAAAAACGAGAAAAGGACTGAAAAGCAAACCGGCAAAGTACAACGGAAAGGCCATTGATGCGGGCGTATCATGGAGATACGGTCAGATCAGTTCTGTTTCATTAATAACAAACTTCCTTTCCATTACTGGTAAACTTCTATTTGATTAATAGATAACTTGCTTTTGCTTACTGATAAACTATAAACGCAACTTTTGTTTTTATAAATGAAGCTTGCAATTATAAAAACAAAGCTTGCATTTTTATAAACGCAAGTTGTGTTTATAGATTACAATTAGAGAAAAGGAACTTTGCAACAGGTAGGCAACAAGTTTATACTAAGGAGCGAACAACTTATCTATTAATAGATTAGATGAAGAATAAGATAGAATGACCGGATATCAAACCTTATAAAACGGAAAAATAACCTCTTGATACGCTGATAGGCTTACTTTTGCCCTATCATTTTTAATGTAATGCTTATGAAAAAACTAATTCCTGTAATTTATTTGTTGTGCATCCATTGGATCTCTTGTGCACAGGAGATTCCTCAAAAAGTCCCTATTCCGGAAAGTGAATTGATGAGGCTTCCCATCAAAGAAATCGTTACCAATTATTATAATGGTAATTTCTATATCGGAACCGCCAATCATGGAAAACTGATAGATGAACTTTCCGGCCGGATAGCCGCCCGTGAGTTTGACTATATGACTCCGGCGAATGACTTTAAGCAGAGTTATATTCATCCTACTTATGATTCCTGGCGGTGGGAATTGCCGGATAACTGGATTACCTATGCCAAAGATAAAAAAATACGGCTTCGTCTACATAGCCCTATCAGTCCGCAATGCTCGAAGTGGGTGAAGGAAGACAATCGTACTCCGGAAGAACTGACCCGTATGTTGGAAGAATACATGACACAACTATGTATCCGATATGCTAACCAACCGAATGTACAATGGATAGATGTAGTGAATGAAACGATTGCGAAAGAAAACGTGAAAGATCCGGTATTCGGCGATCAAAAACGGGGAGAATGGTTTGGCGCCCGCCAAGGAACATCCCTTTGGGAGAATCCCTGGACAATTATCGGTTTCGATGCAGAAAGTGAAATCCGTACTCCTCTTTATATTAATAAGGCATTCGAGATAGCCACTCAATATGCGCCTTCAGGGGTGAAACTAATCATTAACCAACACGGAAACTTTGAAGAAGTAGTGTGGGAGCGTATGAAAAAGCTAGTCAGTTATCTTCGCGAGAAAGGCTACCGGGTGGACGGACTGGGTTGGCAGGCACATATTGATACCGGCTGGGAGAAAATACCCGGCAATGTGGAACGACTGGACAAATTTATTTCCTGGTGTCATCAACATTCGCTGGAGTTTCATATTACAGAAATGAACGTATGGATTAAAGACGGTGATACAACACGTGAAACCGAACAGGCAGAAACGTATGGAAAAGTGACATCTACCTTGCTGAAACACGTACATGAAGGAGTAGTCGGTATCAGCTTTTGGAATGTACGTGATGAAGATACACCCAATGAAAAATGGATGGGCTGCCTATGGGATAATGCAGGACGAGCCCGTCCCGGATACGAGCGTATCAAACAAGAACTTATAAATCATATCACACAATAAATCTGAAAACTTATGAAAACAAAATTTTTGCTCTTGATTGTCTTACTTCTGCAAACAGCTCTGGCTTTGGCTATCAAAGTGGAGGGTACAGTGCTGGACGAAATGAAGCAACCCGTCATTGGTGCAACAGTCCAAGTGAAAGGTGCTGCCAGTGGGACTATTACAGACTTGAACGGGAAATTCACCTTGAAAGTTGACCGTGTGAAAGAAGATATACTTGTCGTTTCTTATGTAGGCTATAAAACCAAGCATGTAGCTTTAAAGGGACGTTCTATATTAACTATTGAACTGGAACCGGAAGTTACGGAACTCAATGAAGTAATCGTAGTGGGCTACGGTTCGATGCGTAAAAGTGACCTGACAGGTTCGGTCACTTCCGTAAAGGCCAGCGCTGAAGAAGCTGCCCGTGCCACTTCATTCGACAAAATGCTTCAGGGAAAAGCTGCTGGTGTAATGGTTTCTACCGGCAGTGCCGCTCCAGGCGGTTCGGTAAGTGTACGTATTCGTGGAACCAGTTCTTTGCGTGGTAACAATTCTCCACTGTATGTAGTGGATGGAAATATAATCTCCGATTTGGGAGATACGGCTGATCCGATGTCTGCCGGTACCGGAGGAGGTAATTCGCGTGCGGATGCACAAAATCCGTTAGCAGCTATCAGTCCGCAGGATATTGAAAATATCGAGATTCTTAAAGATGCTTCTGCTACGGCTATCTACGGTTCGCAGGGAGCCAACGGTGTGGTGCTTATCACTACCAAACAGGGGAAAACAGGGAAACCGAGCGTAACTGTAAGTGCCAATGTTACTTTCTCTACATTAGCTCGTGAAATTCCAATGTTGGGCACTAAAGACTATATTGATTTCCGTAATGCCAAAGAATTCATAGGCGAAGACGGCACTCCGATGACGATGGACGGTATACTCTCGGTCAATTGGCAGAAAGAGGCTACCCGCACGGCTGTCTCGCAGAATTATCGTGCCAGCGTCAGTGGAAAGAGTCAGAAAACGACTTATTATCTCGCTCTCGGTTATTCTGATCAGCAAGGAGTCATTCGTAAAACCGGAGTTGACAAGTACGACATCCGCCTCAATCTCGACCAGGAGATTAATGACCGTATCAGCCTGAAGACTACTTCTGCATTTAGTTCTATCAACACATCAATGACTTCGGGTACGGACAAGCTCGCAAACACACGTACAAGTATTGTTCGCCACATGATTTCATTCAAACCTTATAAAGGAGTGTCTTCCGGTGATGACTATGCCAATTACGATGAAGACCTGACCTCTCCCGAAGCATGGTTTACTGATTATGACGATGATAGTAAGGAGAATACATTTAATACGAACGTCTCATTGGATGTGAAAACATTCAAATGGTTAACGTTCAGAGTGAAAGGCGGATTGGTGTATCGAAATAAGGAACGTGCCATGTGGTTCGGCAAATTGACTTCTAATGGCTCACAAACAAATGGAAAAGCCGGTATTGCCGGATTGACAACCTATTCGTATAACACCGAAGCACTGATGATGTTTAATCATTCCTTTACAAAGAAGCATAATTTGAACGGAACGTTAGGAGTAGTCTACAATAATAAGCAAGTGAAACAAACCAGTGTGACGGGAGAGGACTTTTTTACTGAAGACCTTCGTGCTGACGGAATTTCACAGGCTGCGAGACAATACCCTTATCAGTTGACGAAAACAGGTGAACAACTCTTTTCGGTTTTGGCGCGTGGTGTGTACAATTATGCCAATCGTTATGTCGCAACTGCTACTTTCCGTGCCGATGGCTCTAGTAAGTTCGATAAGAAAAACCGCTTCTCCTATTTTCCTTCTTTTGCATTGGCATGGCGAATCAATCAGGAAGAGTGGATGAAGGAGTTCGATAAAGTATCTAATCTGAAGTTACGCTTGGGTTGGGGACAGGTGGGCAATCAGGCCATCTCTCCTTATCAAACTTTGGCAAGCTATAACAGCAATAGTTCAGCGAAACCTGATGGAAGCTTGGAACCCGGCATTGTTCCTTCACGTATTCCAAATGCGGATTTGAAGTGGGAAACCTCCGAACAATATAATATAGGAGTCGACCTCGGCTTGTTCAACCAACGTCTGACGTTTACAGCGGACGCTTATATTAAAAAGACAAAAGATTTGCTTCAGCAGATAGCCTTGCCTTATGCCAGTGGTTACAACTCTATGTGGGTCAACAATGGAAAGATCGAAAACAAGGGACTTGAATTTGCGATAGAAGGAACTCCCGTTGCTACTAAATCATGGAACTGGACAATCGGAGGAAATATAGCTTTTGTAAAGAATACGATTAAAGAACTGGGAATGTCGCCTGCTGATTTCGGCGTATTGAAGAATATGCGTGGTTACTGGGGCGAAAATGTAGGGAATAATACATATACCAAATTCCCGGCAAACGTATTTCTGGTAGGAAAGTCTATTGGCCTGTTTATGGGATATCAGACTGCCGGTATTATGCAGGAAGAAGAATATAACAGTGCGGAGAATCAGCAGCATCCGCTCACGATGAAAGGTACGGAAATGCTTCCCGGTGATGTGCGGTATGTTGATCAAAACGGCGACCGTGTGATTGATGATAAAGATCGGGTGATAATCGGTAATCCCAATCCGGACTTTACGTATGCATTGAATACGACTCTGAATTATAAACAATGGACTTTGGATATGGCGTTCAACGGAGTGGTAGGCAATGATATCATCAATGCCAATCTGATAGACGAAACGGATGTAAAGAATGCTAATAAGAATGTACGGAAAGATGCTTTCTTTCAGGCGTGGACTGCCGAAAATAAGAGCCATACATATCCCCGTCTCGGATACGAACCGAAAGGTGTGTTGAGCGACCGCTATATCGAGAGTGGATCTTATCTGAAGTTATCCCACATCTCATTAAGCTATCTGCTTAAATTGAAGAAAGTGAAAACAATACAGAGCCTTACTTTCAACTTTACGGCTTCCAATGTATTCACGATTACTTCATACAGTGGTTATGATCCGGATGTGAATACGTTTGCCAATGATGCAGACCGTATTGGTATTGACTTGACTTCCTATCCGTCTGCCCGTAATTTCACTTTTGGTGTGATAGCTAATTTCTAAATGTATATCTTAAAAAGTAGTATAAGATGAAAACACTTAAATATATTCTTTTGTCATGCGTGGTGCTCGGTGCAGTAGCATGTGATGATTTTCTGGTGGAAACACCGGATACATCCGTCGAAAAATCAGGTGTCTACAATTCGTTGAGTTCAGCAAAGGCCGCTCTTGCCGGGTGTTATGGAAATATGGCGGGGTATAACGGCTATGCATTCAACTATTTTCATGTGTTGAGTGTCACTTCCGGTATGGGAGTCAGTATCAAGGCGAATGACGTAAATCTGACCACCATGAACATTCTTCCTTCGGACGTAAATATGACCAATGCTTATAATGGAATGTATGAAACCGTCCGTATAGCTAATGATATTATTGATGGAATGAAATCCAGTACGATCAGCGTTGAATCGGAAAAGAACCGGATTACAGGAGAGGCACATTTTATTCGTGGACTTACTTATTTCAATCTCGTACGTCTTTTTGGCAAAGTATCTCTTGTGACGCAACCTGTACTTGATTATAATGAAGCACAGGCTCCTCGTGCCGATGTTTCCGCAGTATATACTCTGATTATTGATGATTTGAAAGCTGCGTATGGGATGTTGCCTTTACCGGCAGATAAGGTAGAAGGACATCCGCACAGATATGCTGCACAGGCTTTATTGGCCAAAGTATATCTGACGCTGGCGGGCAATACAGAAGGTTCGGAATACTGGCAAAAGGCTTATGACGCTGCCAAAGATGTGTACGATCATGGAGAGTACAAACTGGTTCGTCCGTATGCAAAACTCTTTGGCAGTGCCAACAAGAACAATGCAGAATCTATTTTTGAAATTCAGTTTGCTTCGGCTGTCAATAGCGGACGCCTGACGGAGACTACTTTCCCTGTCGGTCACGAATTAATGAGCAACATAGCAACTGAAGGAAAAAGCTGGGGAAAGACGCGTCCTTCGCAGCGTGCTTTCGATCAGTTTGACGAGGGTGACCCACGCAGGGAAGCTAGTTTCGTGTACGGACGCTATACTAATATCTTTATCGCAGATGCCAAAAAGAAAAATATCCTGCTTTATCCTACTACCAAAAAGGCGGGAACAAGTGGCACAGGAGATAATAAACTAGTCTATAAACAGGGTGACTCGGAATATCCGGCATGGAAGAAGTATTATGATCCTATGATGACTGCTTCTGCTTCTAATGCAAATTTTGTATATTACCGTTATGCGGATTTGTTGATGGTACTGGCCGAAGCTGCCAATGAAATTGGTTCGTCTGATGCCGCCGGTTACTTGAATGAGGTGCTCGATCGTGCACGTGATGCGGATGGTAATGGTGTGATTGATCCGGCAACGGAAGTCTATCCGCTTGCCGTATCTCCCGAGGAAGAAGCTGACAAGGCTTTGTTTCGTGAACGAATCTTCCGTGAGCGTTTGAAAGAATTGACAGGAGAGTGTGATGAATGGTACACGATCCGCCGCCGCGGAACGGAATATTTAAGAAAAATAATGGAAGAACATAATACACAAGTGGAAGCGTGGTATGCAGCACAGAAGCTAGATCCTGCCAATGTGAAGTTTGTATATACGTATAAGATTACAGATGAAACAGTGAAGAAGAATCTACTGATGCCATTCCCCGCAGACGAGATTATTCGTAATGAAAATATTAGCCAGGAAGAACAAAACTACGGATACTAAAATTAAAAACGATGAATATCAATAGGTTTAGTTTATTTATAGTCCCTTCTTTACTGTGTGGGCATGCAAATGTAATGCATGCCCAGGCAGAGAAGGGCGAACAGAAGAAAAATGTACTGTTTCTGATTATGGACGACATGCGTACGGAACTCAACTGTTATGGTGCAAAGTACATGAAAACACCTAATATGGATGCTTTGGCATCCCAGGGAGTGATGTTTGAAAACGCATATTGTAATGTACCTGTTTCCGGTGCGTCGCGTGCGTCGCTTTTTTCCGGCTTACGTCCAGGGCAGACTCGCTTTTGGGATGTAAATGCCGAAATCGACAGAGAAGCACCGGGTACGGTGACTCTGCCGCAGTATTTTAGGGAAAACGGATATGTCACGATTTCCAATAGTAAGGTAATACATGGCAAGAATGATGCGAAAGAGCGTTCCTGGACGGAAGTCTGGATGCCGGAAGGTAAATCGGAAACATGGAGGGATTATTTGGGAGATGAGAACCTGTCAGTAGAAAAGCAGAGAGGTGGTCCCGAACCTTTTGAATGTCTGGATGTGGCGGACAACGCTTATTTTGATGGAAAGACTGCGGATAAAACGATGGAAGATTTGCGTCGGTTGAAGAAGAGTGGCCAACCTTTTTTCCTGGCTGTTGGTATTCTGAAACCTCATCTACCTTTCAATGCGCCTAAGAAGTATTGGGATTTGTATGACCCGAAACAGATTCGTGTTCCCGAAACTTTTGATTTCAATCGGGAGGGATTCCCGGATATGGCTTTTCACGCTTACAATGAGATACGTTATTATAAAAACATTCCCGCTAAGAGTGATATTCCGAAGGAGGAAGCGTTGAAGCTGATTCGTGGATATCGTGCCTGTGTCAGCTATGCGGATGCGCAGGTGGGTAAGATAATGGCAGAACTGAAAAAGTTGGGATTGGACAAAAATACAGTTGTCGTTTTGTTGGGCGATCATGGCTGGAGTTTGGGCGATCATAATCAGTGGTGTAAACATTCAAACTTCAATATTGTGAATAATGCTCCTTTAATTATCAAAGTGCCGGATAATCAAAAGAAAGGGGCGGAACCTAAAGTGGTTGAGTTCGTCGATGTGTATCCCACTCTTTGTGAAGCGGTCGGATTGCCTGTTCCTCATCATACGGAAGGAGAAAGCATGATGAAGTTGATGACTGGCGAGGATAAATCATGGAAGGATTGTGCTATTATCAAATGGCATAGCGGGGTGACTTATTTCGACCGCGATTATGGCTATACTCAATGGAATGACAAAGCGGGGAATTTCCAAGGGCACATGCTGTTCCTGTATCGTAACGACCATTTGGAAACGAAGAATGTAGCGGATGCACCGGAGAATAAGGAGATTGTCGCACAGCTTCAGAAGGAGATATTGGCCCGCCGGGGAAAAGACTTTATGAAACAAGTGCCGAAAGCGGATAAACCTGAAAGGAAAGGCACACAGGCACACAAGAGAAAGTGATAATATTCTTATAATTAGTAAAATAATAAATACAATGAAAAATAAACAGTTATTGTCTCTGCTGGGGTGTAGCTTGGCTGCTTTGCCTTCTATGGTCGTAGCCCAGCAGAAGGTGGATAAACGTCCTAATATTCTTTTTATTCTGTCGGATGACCATGCACGTACGGCAGTCAGTGCTTATGGTGGGATTAATGCAAAACTGGCGCCGACTCCTAACATTGACGCGATTGGACATAATGGTGCGATTATGGAGAATATGCTTTGCACCAATTCTATTTCCGGTCCGAGCCGTGCCTGTCTGTTGACCGGAAAGTATAGCACCACTCATGGATTCTATCAGAATGAGGGAGGAATCGTTTTTGATAATACACAGCAACAGTATCAAAAGATATTGAGAGAGAATGGATATACGACAGCTTTGTTTGGTAAATGGCATTTGTTCTCTGACCCTGCCGGATTCGATTATTACAAAATTCATGCTAATCCAAGTCAGCAGGGCACGTATTGGGATCCTGTTTACAGTACAAACGGAAAGAAGAAAAAAGAGAAAGGCTATGCTACCCGGCTAACCACCAATTATGCACTGGAATGGTTGGAAAGCCAGCGTGACAAAGATAAACCGTTTTGTATGATGCTGCATTACAAAGCACCGCATCGTCCATGGGAACCTGATTCCTGTTATCTCGATTTATTCAAAGATGTGGAGTTTCCATATCCTGCAACTTTCGACGATGATTACCGTACCCGCGAAAAGACCATTGGCGAGTCAATGGCTACCATTGAAAACCACTTGTCGAGAGGGGATTTGAAACAGATTCCTCCTACAGGACTTTCGCAGAAAGAAAAGAATAAATGGCTGTGGTGGGGAGGTTCCGGCAAGAATCAGTATTGGACACCGGATGCAAACCTGAAAGGGGAAGATTTAAAGAAATGGAAGTTTCAGACTTATTTGAAGAATTATCTGCGAGTGGTGCGTTCGGTGGACGATCAGGTAGGGCGTGTAGTGGAATATCTGAAGAAAAATGGACTTTACGAGAACACGATAATTGTTTATATGGGCGATCAGGGGTTTTTCCTGGGAGAGCATGGCTTGTATGATAAACGCTGGATGTATGAAGAGTCTTTGCAGATGCCGTGCCTTATCAGCTATCCGGGGCATATCCCGGAAGGACAGCGCTTGAAGAATCTTACTTTAAATGTGGATATTGCTCCTACATTGCTCAATTATGCTGGTGTGAAGATTCCTTCTGATATGCAAGGTGTCAGTATGAAAGGATTACTGGAAGGTGATAAAACGGTGGAAAAGAACTGGCGCAAGTCTGCTTATTACCAGTATTTTGAGTATCCGAAGTGGCATAATGTGCAGCCACACTATGGAGTCCGTACAGACCGCTATAAATTGATTCATTTCTATTATAATATCGACCAATGGGAATTTTATGATATGCAGGCGGATCCGAACGAGCTTACCAATCAGTATGATAATCCGGCGTATGCCAAGATTATCAGAGAACTTAAAAAAGAGATTGTAAAATTGCAGAAGGAGTATAACGATACGATGTCGTTGGAAGAAAGAAGAAAACTGACAGATAAATATATGCTTAAATATGAGGAATAAACTGACAATGAAAGTTTGGATGATGATGGCAATGCTTACGTTTACATTGCTTGGTAAGGCACAGCAACCAATATATAAGGAGCCCGGCCAACCTGTTGAACGACGGGTGACGGACCTGATGGGGCGTATGACTTTAGAGGAGAAAGTTGCACAGATGTGCCAGTATGTCGGCCCCGGACATATTCGTGAAACACAAAAACGTTTTAAGGGGCAGAAGATAGCAAAAGGAGATGATGCTAATGGATTTTATCCGAATCTTTCGGTCAATCAGTTGTTGGAACTGACGGAAAAAGGATTGGTAGGGTCTTTCCTGCATGTAGTGACGGCTAAAGAAAGTAATGATTTGCAGAAGCTGGCTATGAAAAGTCGTTTGCAGATACCTTTACTTATTGGCATTGATGCCATACATGGCAATGCTTTAGTCAGTGGGGCTACTGTATATCCCACGCCTATCGGTCAGGCTGCCAGCTTCCATCCGGAGCTGGTAGAACGAATCAGCCGTGAAGCGGCATTGGAAGTCCGTGCAACAGGAGCTCATTGGACATTTACTCCGAATATTGATGTAGCGCGTGATGCCCGTTGGGGGCGTGTAGGTGAAACTTTTGGAGAAGACCCGTATCTGGTGACCCGCATGGGGGTGGCTACCATCAAGGGATTTCAGGGGAAAGACTGTCAAGGAACGGAAGTGGCTTTGGCTTGTGCCAAGCATCTTATTGCAGGTAGCGAACCTTCGAACGGAACAAATGCGGCTCCGATGGACGTATCGGAACGTACATTGCGTGAGGTGTATCTTCCACCATATAAAGCGGCGGTTGAAGAAGCGAATGTTTTTACGCTGATGGCCGCTCACAACGAACTGAATGGGATCCCTTGTCATGCGGATCGGTGGATGATGACGGATATAATGCGTGGGGAGTATGGATTTAACGGGTTTATTGTAAGTGACTGGATGGACGTGGATAGAATCCACGACCTGCATCATGCGGCGCCTACTTTAAAGGATGCCTTTTATGAAACGATCGATGCAGGATTGGATATGCGTATGCACGGACCTGATTTTTTGGAGAAGGTTGTAGAATTAGTAAAAGAGGGAAGGCTCTCTGAAGCGCAGATTGATCGCGCCTGTTCTAAAATCCTCGAAGCAAAGTTCCGTCTCGGATTGTTCGAAAATCCTTTTGTCTGTTTGGAGAAGACCGCTCAAACTCTATCTAATGAGGAGCACCTGCAGAGTGCTCTTGAAATGGCGGAGGAATCTATCGTTTTGTTGAAGAACGAAAATGATTTGTTGCCACTTGATTTCTCTGACTATAAGAATATTTTAGTGACAGGGCCGAATGCGAATAATCATACTATTTTAGGAGATTGGACACTTCAACAACCGGATGCTAATGTAGTGACTATTTTGGATGGTATCAGGGAAATTGCTGGTAGTGCAAAAGTGAATTATTACAATTATGGTGATGATGTCCGCCAAAATTCCATGGATAAAGTGAACGAGGCGGCTGCAATAGCAAAGAAGTCGGATTTGGCTATTGTAGTGGTAGGGGAGAATCCCTTACGTTATCAGAAAAGCAAGACTTGTGGCGAGAATATTGATCGTATGGGACTTGATTTATTGGGTACACAGAATCAATTGGTGCAAAAAATACATGAAACCGGTGTGCCTACAATCGTTGTTTTGGTTGGCGGACGTCCGTTAAGTGTAAATTGGATTGCGCAAAATGTGCAGGCATTGGTTCAAGCATGGGAACCGGGGTCTTTAGGAGGGCGTGCTTTAGCCAATATCCTGGCCGGGAAGGTGAATCCGTCGGCAAAACTTCCTATTAGTATTCCCCGTCACAGTGGACAGATTCAGATGATTTACAATCATAAACCATCGCAATACTTCCATAAGTATATCGATGGTCCGAGTACTCCTCTTTACCCGTTTGGTTTTGGCTTGTCCTATACCCGTTTTGCTTATTCCAGCCTGAAACTTTCTCATACTAGGATTTCAGATAAAGATTCGTTTACCGCAAGTATTGAACTGACGAATGTAGGAGACCGTGAAGGTACTGAAGTTGTGCAACTTTATATTCGTGATATTTATAGTTCCGCTACTCGTCCGGTGAAGGAATTGAAGGATTTTGCCCGGGTTACTTTAAAACCGGGGGAAAAGAAAACGGTTACTTTTACAGTTACTCCCGATAAACTGGCTTACTGGAATCGAAATATGCAGTATGGAGTAGAGAAAGGGGAATTTGAAATTATGATTGGTTCTTCTTCGCAAGATAAAGATTTGAAGAAAGTGAAAATGGAGGTTCTTTAGATAAGGCACATTCCGCATGTAAATTAGGCACGGATTTCATAGATTACACGGCTTTTATTTAGTTAGAACCGCGTATATCGTGAAATCCGTGCCTAATTTATTGTAATTTCGGGAACCTCGGCAGGGTTTGCATTGTTGTATGTCGTGCATAGAAATAATGAAAACTTTGTCGGATGTTTGATTTCTTTGGTAAATTGAAGGATAAGGGTCGTTGGCGAATCTTTAAATTGAAGTTGATTGATGCACGACTTTACTTTGTCAGTATCTTCGTAGGATTACTGACGGGACTCGTTGCCGTGCCTTATCATTACCTGTTACAGTTCTTCTTTAATCTCCGCCATGATTTCTTTGATTCTCATCCCAAGTGGTATTGGTATATCCCTCTTTTCCTGTTGATGTGGGGAATACTTGTATTTGTATCCTGGCTGGTGAAGAAAATGCCGCTTATTACCGGCGGGGGGATTCCGCAAACACGTGGGGTTATTAATGGGAGGGTTGATTATAAGCATCCTTTTCTGGAATTGGTTGCGAAGTTTGTGGGTGGGATACTTGCATTAAGTACCGGATTGTCTTTGGGGCGTGAAGGACCTTCCGTACAGATAGGTTCGTATGTCGGATATTTGGTATCAAAATGGGGGAGGGTGCTTAGTGGCGAACGGAAACAATTATTGTCTGCCGGTGCAGGTGCCGGATTGGCGGCTGCTTTTGCTGCCCCATTAGCTTCCTCATTGTTGGTTATCGAATCTATCGAGCGGTTCGATGCACCTAAAACAGCCATTACCACGCTTTTGGCAGGAGTCGTGGCAGGCGGGGTTGCCAGTTGGATTTTCCCTATCAATCCCTATTTTCATATTGATGCCATTGTGCCTGGAATGACTTTTTGGGGACAGGTGAAACTGTTTCTTTTGTTGGCGGCAGTAGTTTCTGTTTTTGGAAAATTCTTTTCTGTCACTACTCTTCAGATGAAACGTATTTATCCCGCTATTAAGCATCCTGAATACGTGAAGATGCTGTATTTGCTTTTTATCGCTTTTCTGATTTCTATGGCCGAGTTTAATCTGACGGGAGGAGGAGAACAGTTCTTGCTATCACAGGCCATACATCCGGATACACATATTCTTTGGATTGTCGGCATGATGTTGCTGCATTTCGTTTTTAGTACCTTTTCTTTTTCTTCGGGTTTACCGGGAGGAAGTTTTATCCCTACGCTGGTGACAGGAGGACTTTTAGGGCAAATAGTGGGATTGATTATGGTTCAACAGGGTGTGATTGCTTATGAGAATATCAGTTATATCATGTTGATTTGTATGTCGGCATTTCTTGTAGCAGTCATTCGTACACCTCTGACGGCTATTGTCTTAATAACCGAGATTACGGGACATTTGGAAGTCTTTTATCCTTCCATTGTTGTAGGTGGATTAACCTATTACTTTACGGAAATGCTTCAGATAAAACCGTTCAATGTAATTTTATATGATGATATGATTCATTCACCTGCCTTTAAGGAAGAGCCCCGTTATACATTGTCTGTAGAAGTAATGAGCGGGTCTTATTTAGATGGCAAGATTGTAGATGAACTTCGTTTACCGGAACGTTGCATAATTATAAATGTGCATCGTGACCGTAAGAATTGGCCTCCCAAAGGACAGAAATTAATGCCTGGAGATCAGGTCCAAATAGAGATGGACTCACAGGATATAGAGAAACTGTATGAACCTTTAGTGAGTATGGCGAATATTTATTGAGTATAGGTGTTGGCAGTATAAATTCAGAACAGTCTAAAAAAGAATGAAACGGTGCAGAAATGAACGAAAGTTTTTCCTACTATAAAGTTGAAAAACATAAAAACATCTGCCACCTGCAACGAAACGCGTGTAATACACTAGTTAATAAGTAGTTGGAACGTTGCAGATACCTGCGGCAGATAGGTTGCAGATAAAGTATCTGCAACACGTTATATAATCAAAGAAAAAGCCTTGATTCCTTTATGTAAAGCTATGGGATAATTGGGGTGACCCTATGGAGAAATTGTGGTGTCTCTACGGGGAAACGACAGTATCCTTACGTAGAAACTGTCGTTTCCTGCCTTAGAAACTCTCGTTTCCTACCGTGGAAACTGTAATTTCTAATGCCGGAAACGACAGTTCCCCGCCTGGAAACGGGAAGTTAATGTATACAATAAACTTTTGCCTTCCTGGAGAATTAGCTTATGCAAGGCTTATACTGTGTTGCAGATACTTTATCTGCAACCTATCTGCAACAGTATCTGCAACGCTCCAACTATCTATCAACTAGTGCATTACACGCGTTTGGTTGCAGGTGGCAGATGTTTTCATGTTTTTTCAACTTTATAGAGGAGGATTATGCATCAAAATTAGGGTCACAAGCGTAAGTCATAAACTAAATTCACCTCTGTGTCCTCCTTTAGATTTGCACTGTGAAAAATAAAGGTTGAAATATTACCTTTGTGGTTAAAACAAGTTAACCAAGGAAAGTAGGTGACCCATTGTGTCCTCTAGGCAGAAGCCCTATCCACGGAATTA